>Ga0310343_10000786_pt1 | contig 15584 bp, 15 predicted proteins | sample HC15DNA2025_MG_FD_203519 | JGI IMG/M metagenome (GOLD analysis project Ga0310343, IMG submission 203519) | Marine microbial communities from station ALOHA, North Pacific Subtropical Gyre - HC15-DNA-20-25_MG | ecosystem: Environmental > Aquatic > Marine > Oceanic | place: Pacific Ocean: North... | reverse complement strand
TGGTTTGGGTACATTGACCGTGTGTTGAGAATAGACGCTTTGAGTGGCCTTCTTTCTCTCTATTTGCGGTTTTAGCTTTGCAATGATCGCTTCAGCGTTAGCCAGCTCATTTGCTTTGGCACCTTCCATAGGGAGCGGTGTATCCACCCAGCGGGCTACATTATCCGTATAGTTGTAGAGGGTGCGTGTGCTTTTGAAAATGCCAGCCAGAGCGTAGTAATCTTCACTGGGGATCGGGTCGAATTTGTGATCGTGGCATCGAACACAGCCGAGGGTCATGCCCATAAATGCCTTCCCGAGGGTATCGACCTGTTCATCGATCACATCGTAACGAAGCAATTGCTTATCTTGCAGCTCGTAGTTCGTAGGGCCCAGGGCCAGAAAAGCGGTTGCGATGAGTTGGCGACTACGTTGCTTCGGCGTGTTGTAGGGTAAGAGATCGCCAGCTATTTGTTCTCGAACGAGTTGATCGAAAGGAACGTCGCGATTGAAAGATTCGATGACGTAATCGCGAAAACGCCAGGCGTCCTTGTACAGAAGCGTGCGACCGCCTCCGCTGGATTCTGCGAATCGGGCCACGTCCAGCCAATGGCGTCCCCAACGCTCTCCAAAATGGGGCGAGTCCAGCAATGTGTCGACCAGACGCTCGAAGGCATCGTCTCTATGGTCGTGGACAAAGGACTCAATTTGATCTGGGGAGGGGGGCATGCCGATCAACGTGAAATAAGCTCTGCGTACGAGATCGATGCGGCTAGCCTTTTCGGCTGGATTGATGCCGCCGGCTTCCTGGGCAGCCCGAATGAAAGAATCGATTGGGGAATCTTCTAATGCTGGAACTTCCGGCTTTTCGATGGGTTTGAATGACCAAAATTCGCGGCCTTCTTCGACGCTCAAACCTGATTCACGAATATCGGCGATAGCTCCCGAGCGTGGGTCGGGCGCTCCCATGGCGATCCATTCTTCCAGGTCTGCAATGGCTTCATCAGACAGTTTGCTCTTTGGAGGCATCTGAAAGTCCATGTCCTCATAGTGGATAGCGTGGATGATACGACTCTCCGTTAAATCGCCGGGAACGAGGGCGGGGCCTGAATCTCCGCCAACCTCCCAGCCTTGCTTGAAATCCAGCCTAAGACCCCCTTTTTGCTTTTCCGGTCCATGGCACTCAATGCATCTTTCCGCCAATAGGGGCCGAATATGCTTTTCGAAAAATTCTATTCCTGAATCACTTGAATCTAATCCCGAAAGATCAATTTGAGGGGCAAATATGCTTACGATTAGCGTAAAAACTAGCTTTTGAGGGGCTGAAAACACGTTTCTATAGCTGGCTTAAAAAAGCGGACGGTGGGCCAAGTGTCGAGCCATTAGGATGATATGAGCGCGCACTATCGTGGGAATTTCTCGTTAATCCGTTGGAGAATCGCCTGATTACGACCTTTCCTGCTTTAAAATCGGCCGGGATTTCCCTTCTATCTGAGCATGTCCAATAACTTGAGCGCTCTGGGGGGGCGGAAGGGAGTCCAGGAAAACTTGTTTTCGAAGATCGGGCTTGCCGGATCGGAGAACGAAGGCGCTCCGAGCAAGGATGAGATGGCCCGTTTGGCAGACGAGTTTTTGGTCGGCAAGGCCAATGTATATGGATCGTCGTCATTTTACGATTTTCTGAAGCCGGAAAACCGCGGCAAGAAGGTGTACGTGTGCAATGGGTCTGCTTGCCTTTGTGCAGGAACGCAGGATGGCCTTATTGAAGAATTGAAGAAGTGCTTCAAGAAAGACGAGATTGGGCATATGACTTGTTTGGGCCGCTGTCATGAAAATGGGGCTTTTCACTTCGACGGCAATAATTACAGCGCTCTAGAAGACGAACAGTTAGAGCAAGTTCTGGTTGGTGGTAAGGAATTGCGGACCGATGATTATGAAGTTCGCACGATTGGAGAACCCGTGCTGACGGCGGAGTTCTCAGGCATGGGCGATTACGCTAAGTTGTTGAAGAACACTTTGGGTAAAAATTCGGAAGATGTTCTGGCGGAAATTAAGGAAGCGGGAATTCGCGGGCGCGGCGGAGCGGGTTTTCCTATGGGGGTGAAGTGGGAGTTCGCTCGAAGAGAGCAAAGCGACGTTAAATTTATCATTTGTAACGCGGACGAAGGAGACCCGGGCGCTTATTCGGATCGGTACTTGTTGGAGCAGCGTCCGCATTCCGTCCTTTTCGGGATGGTCATCGCTGGGTACTGTATGGGAGCGACCTGGGGCGTGTTGTACATTCGAGGCGAGTATCCAGAATCCTTCGGCATCGTAGAATCCGCGATCGACGATTTTCGCGATTACGGTTTATTAGGGAAAGATATCAATGGTCTGGGGTTCGACTTCGATTTCAAAATCGTACAGGGGCAGGGTTCCTACATTTGCGGAGAAGAGACGGCTCTTATTAGCAGCATAGAAGGACAGCGGCCTGAGGTGCGCACGCGTCCGCCTTTTCCCGCTCAGCAGGGGCTCTTCAATAAACCGACGATCGTCAATAACGTGGAAACATTAGCGACCGTTCCCTACATCGCAAAGCATGGAGGCACCCGATACGCAAAACTGGGGACCGAGAAATCGAATGGGACGAAACTCATCAGTTTGGACAGCTATTTTCGCAATCCAGGTATTTATGAAGTGGAGATGGGGACCCCGCTTTCAGTAGTTGTCGATGATCTTGCGGGCGGATTTAAGGAGCCGGTTAAGGCCTTGCATATTGGCGGGCCTCTGGGAGGAATCGTTCCCGTCAGCAAAGTGGGAGATTTGACCATCGATTTTGAGAGCTTCGCCTCGAAGGGTTTTCTTCTCGGGCACGCTTCCGTCGTTTGCATCCCGGAATCCTTCTCGATGATGACTTATCTTGAGAAGCTAATGGAGTTTGCGTCCTTTGAGAGTTGCGGGAAATGCTTCCCTTGCCGTCTTGGCACCAAGCGAGCCCATGAAATGCTCGAATCTTCCAATAAGGGTAACTATAAGATAGATACGCGTTTATTCGACGATCTGCTACACACGTTGGAGGAAGGTTCATTGTGCGCACACGGAGGGGGGATTCCATTGCCAGTCCGAAACGCTCTCGAGTATTTCAACGAGGAACTCGAACCTTATTTCAGTAGGGAACTAGCCCTAGGGTAAGGGTTCTAGCTTACCCATTATTCAAATGATAGCTTACATCAATAATCAGCCATTCGAGATCGAGCCTGGTGAAACCATTCTGACATTCGCTCGGCGAGCGATTGGTTCCGATTCTATTCCCACCCTTTGCGACGCTCCCAACCTAGATCCTTTTGGATCCTGTCGGGTGTGTAGCGTTGATGTCGCATTTGAGAAAGATGGTCCAGCGAAGACCCTAGCTTCTTGCCATACGCCCGTTTCGGAAGGTCAGTACATATTTACCGAATCTAAAAACGTAAGACGGCTTCGAAAAAATATCATTGAGCTGGTGCTGACTGATCATCCACTCGATTGCCTCACTTGCGAAGTTAATGGCAATTGCGAATTACAGACCGTCGCGGCTAGAGTCGGAATCAACTCCGTTCGCTATCCGCACGGGGAAACTCACTTGGATCAGGAAAAGGATACCAGCCATCCCTACATGGTTTCGGACCTTAGCAAATGCATCAACTGCTACCGTTGTGTAAGAGCGTGCGATGAGGTTCAAGGCCAGTTCGTATTGAGTATGGCAGGACGTGGATTCGACAGCCGAATCATAAAGGGGATCGACGAGAGTTTTGCCGAAAGCCCCTGCGTCAGTTGTGGCGCCTGTTCCCAGGCTTGTCCCACGGCGGCTATTTCCGACGTCTTTCAGTCCAAGTCTATCGCAAGTTCGAAAAAGACGCGTACGGTCTGCAACTATTGCGGTGTCGGATGTAATTTGGAAGTAGCTACGATAGGCGATGAGATTATTGGCATTCAGGCTCCTTATGATGCCGAGGTGAATCAGGGGCACACCTGTTTGAAAGGGCGATACGCATTCAAGTTCTACGATCATCCTGACCGAATCAAATCGCCGATGATTAAAAGGAATGGCGAGTTCGAGGAAGTCAGTTGGGATGAGGCTTATGATTTCATGGCCTCGAAATTCCAGGGCTACCGGGATGAGTTCGGGTCGGATTCGCTGGCTGGAATATCCTCAGCTCGCTGCACTAATGAGGAGAACTATCTCATGCAGAAGTTTTTCCGAGCGGTAGTTGGAACAAATAATATCGATGGCTGTGCTCGAGTTTGCCATTCTCCAACCGCGATAGGCCTTCAGCGCACCCTCGGGACTGGGGCGGCGACGAACTCTATCGAGGATTTGAAGTTTACCGATGCCATCATGGTGATTGGAGCCAATCCCACCGAAGGTCACCCGGTTACGGGAGCGAAGCTCAAGCAATTCGCGATTTCCGGTAAGACTTCGATTGTTATCGATCCTCGACGAACTGAGCTCGCTCGTTATGCGACTCATCATTTGCAGCTAAGGCCTGGTACCAATGTCGCGGTACTCAACATGATGCTTTACTACATTGTTAAGGAGGGCTTGGACGACCAATCGTTCATCAAAGATCGCACTGAAGGATACGAAGATTTTTGCGACGAATTATTGAAGTTAGACATTGCGGAAATGGAGTCCATAAGCGGTGTCGATCGAGAAGCTGTTCGAGCGGCGGCCATCGCCTACGCGTCTGCTGATCGAGCCATGAGCTTTCATGGTCTGGGAGTTACAGAGCATTCGCAAGGCACGTTCACGGTAATGCAGATTGCCGACTTAGCCCTGATAACGGGGAATATCGGTCGCAGAGGTGTCGGTGTAAATCCACTACGCGGTCAGAATAATGTTCAGGGGATGGCCGATATGGGTGCTCAGCCTTATCAAGGAGCGGGCTACCTAGATGTTACAGATCCAGAAGTTATTAAGCGATACGAGGCATTCTACGGCGTGACGATGCCCACGGAATCAGGATGGAAAATCCCGCAGATGTATGACGCCGCCATCGATGGGCGATTAAAGGCCATGTGGGTGATCGGCGAAGACATGGCCCAAACTGACCCCAATAGTATCCATGTTGCTAAGGCTCTAGACTCGCTTGAATTCTTGGTAGTTCAAGAAATCTTCATGACTAAGACCGCAGAGATGGCGGATGTTATCCTGCCGGGTGCTTCGTTTTTGGAAAAAAGTGGAACCTTTACCAATGGAGAACGTCGCGTGCAGCGCGTGAATCAGGCAGTAAATCCGATTGAACGTTCGAAACCCGATGGGCAGATCGTTGTGGATATGATGAATCGCATGGGATACGAGCAGCCGGATTACGATCCCGCTGTCGTTCTAAAAGAAATATCGGAGATCGTACCATTCTTTGCTGGCATAAAATGGGAAGAGCTAGGCGATAACGGCAAGCAATGGCCGGTAGCTCCCGATGGCCAGGACTCCCCGATACTGCATACTGAGACTTTCAAGCGAGGCAAAGGGCTCTTCCAGTTCAATCCATTCAAGGAAACCGAAGAAGTGGTCTCCAATGGAAAGAGGTTCCCGTATATTCTGACGACCAACCGAAATCTGGAGCATTACAATTGCGGAGCCCAAACGCGGAGAACAGCAAACGTCGACCTTGTCACCGAAGACGTCATTTTTATCCATCCCGTGGACGCAGCCGAAAATGGTATTGAGGATTCGGATATGGTTTGCGTAGAATCAGAAAGAGGCAAGGTGGACATCAAAGCTCGGATATCCGATGAAATTAAACGGGGGGTCCTAAGTACGACATTCCATTTCCCGGAAGTGCTCGTGAACGATCTAACCTCAAGCGTTTCCGATTCAGAAGCCATGTGCCCAGAATACAAAGTAGTGAGCGTCAAGATACGGAAAGCCAGAAAAGTGGCCCAAAGAGTTTAGGGAAATAGGTCCTATAAGACCTATGAGTAGTATGAAGCCCTGTAGAAGGGCAAGTGCCATTTTAGATGGAGACCGACTGCCAGCCTTGGGACTTCCCCTAGAAAAAGAAAAGTATCCCCAAGAGCACTACAGACAAGCAAGCAGTGATGCCGATCGGGAAGACGCCATTTTGGATGTTTTCGTTGAGACTCTCGCGTAATTTCTCTCGTTGATCTGGAGGTGTTCCCGACAATTCCCATATGGGGGTCAGCAGGGCGGTCAGGATATAGGCGGGCCCTTCTTTGGCTATTTGGCAAAGCTTTGATACCGTTCCGGCAATGAGTAATTTATGAGCCACGGCGTTCAATGAGTTCAAGGTCCGATCGAACAAGATATAGGCCCATTTGCCTCCTTTTCGGTAAAACCAATCCGAGTCGATATTCACGGAACGAATTTCAGCCGGATAAATGCCACCTGTTAACAGCAACGTGAATGCTAGAGCCGAGAACAGGAGGAGGAGGCTTTGGGCCATTATGTGGGCGAAGGTATAGGGATGGTACGCTGGAGCGTCGAACGGAAGCAGCGGATAGATCGTCTGATTGGGAAATATGCCAATAGCGATACAGGCGACAGCCGTAATGCCCATAGCGATACGCATGTTCATTGGCGCTTCCTTAACGCGGATGCCCGAGTCGTGAGAGAAGAACACGAAGAACGGGATCTTGATTCCCGCGTGGTGGAAAACGCCAGCCGATGCGAAAAGCAGAGCTAGCCAGACGATGGCATGATGCCCTTCGGCGGCGGCCGTCATGATGATCGATTTGCTGACAAAGCCGCTGAACAGGGGGAAAGCTGAGATGGATGCAGCTCCTATGATGCAACATACGCCCGTAAATGGCATACATCTGAACAGACCACCAAGTTCAGTAGCTTTGGCCTTGCCACCCGTTTGGTGCATTACCGCGCCGACTGACATGAAGAGCAGACCTTTGAAGAGTATATCGCTATATACGTGGGCCGCGGACCCGTTCATGGATAGACCGGTTCCAATTCCGATTCCCACTACCATGAATCCAACCTGATTGATTAGGCTGTAGGCGAGGACGCGGCGCAAATCATTTTCTATTACCGCGTAGAAGATCGGGAATGTCGCCATGCCTACCCCGATCCAGATCAAGGAGGGCTCGCCTGGGAATCCGCGCATCAAGGCGTAGATGGCCGCTTTGGTAGTGAAGGTGGCCATGAACACGATCCCGCCGACGGTGGATTCCGGATAACTGTCGCTCAACCAGGAATGCAAGATCGGCCAGGCGCAATTCACGCCGAATCCGAAGAATATCAAGTAACTAGCTACGCTATCGAGGCCGATTGCCGTAAAAGCCGCGGAACCAGTTTCGTTTATATGGAGTATGATGCCGGCTAGTAGAATGAGCCCTCCCAACACATGAACTAGCAAATAGCGGAGGGCCGCCCCCATTGAGGTTGCCGACTTTCGCACGAGGATCAGGAAAGCTGCTCCGACCGTGAGCAATTCCCAGAAAACGAAGAAGGTGATGAGATCGCCGGCCAAAATGACTCCCATGGCGCTGCCTGCGTATAGGAAGCCCGAGAAATGCTCCAATCGCTCCTTTACATGGCTATTGTAGATTACAGCGATGGCCGTGACGATGATGAATACATTGATAAAGATGAGGCTGATTTTGTCGACTCGCCCGAAGACGAGCTCGAAATTCATAAACGACGAAGTCCAGTAGATGCCTTCTTCCAAACTCAAGTAGTTGAAAAAGGCGAATGCCGGTAGAGCCAGCATGTATACTAGCCTAGCCTTGCCTTTCAGGAATGGAATTAGCAGGCCTCCGAGGAGGATAATAAATTGCGGGGGCAGTGGATTACTCATCATAGTAGTCCTCGTCTCTCATAACCAGTGGACGCAGCACGTACTTGGAAACCAATACGAGCAGCACGCAGGCGACGAAGCCATAAACGGCATAGAAGCCAGGCCAGTTCTCCCATTCGAAGAGGGCGTGCTTGTCGAAAGATTCCGATAGGAAAAGGAAGTCGAGTAGAACGCCGATTCCGCACGTTATAAATAGCGCGGCGACGATTCGTCTGGCGGATTTGGGTCTATGAGATGAATCACTCATGTCATTTGCTAGCTCGGTATTAATGGTGATGCAGGCCTGGCGACCCGCCGTCGGGGGCGGAAAGGATGATGACGATTAGGTAAATCGACAGAAGGGCGAAGGTGATCAGGAATCCCTTTTTGAATCCAGGCCACGCTTCATGTGACAGTACCTTTATTTCCTCGTGTTCCTCTTGTTGCATGGGGCGTATGATTAGAATGCGAAAAATTGGGCTGCTGCGGATTCAGCGAGCGAATAGAAGGGTTCGGGTATGAAGAAGAACACTACAGTTGCGATCGCGGTAACGGATAGGGCGATAACGGCTGCGGGATGAGCCTCTTCCACCTTGTCTTCGTATTGTGATTCGCCGGGTTTGCAGAAAAAGGCCTTGAAGACGATTGGGAAAAAGTAGGCGGCATTGAGAAGGGAGCTGATTAACAAGGTAACCAGCATCCAGTAGTGGCCTTCCTCGGCTGTCCCTTGCAGCAAGGAAAACTTGCTCCAGAATCCGCCGGCAAGCGGGATTCCGACCACGCTCAGCGAGCCTATGAAAAAGGCCGCCATCGTGATGGGCATGCGCTTGCCGATACCCACCATCTGGCTGATGTATTTCTTGCCGGTGGCTTCGAAAATCGCTCCCGCACAAAAGAAGAGAGTGATTTTCCCGAATGCGTGCATAGCTATATGCATCATGCTGCCCGTAGCTCCCTGTGGGGCTAGCAGCGCCATTCCGAGAATAATGTAGGATAGCTGTCCAATTGTGGAAAACGCCAATCGCCGTTTCAGATTGTCTTGAGTGAGGGCGATCAATGAAGAGGTGACGATAGTGATAGCGGCGATCCAGGTGAGGATACTCGCTACATCCAGCTCTTTGAGGAATTCGATCCCGAATACTCCACTGTAGACGCGCAATATGCAAAAAACTCCTACTTTGACGACCGCTACGGCGTGCAGCAATGCGCTCACAGGAGTTGGGGCTACCATGGCTCCTGGCAGCCAAGAGTGAAATGGCATGAGGCCCGCCTTCGCGAATCCGAAGGTGAAAAGCAGCACCAGAATCAGGCCTTCGCTGGGCCCAATATAGCCGCTGAGAAAGCCATCGCTGGCGAATTCCAGACTGCTGCCCGTTTTAACGTAGACGAAGATCAAGGCTGGCAAAACGAATCCGATCGACGTCGAGAGCAGGTAGGTCAGATAGGTTCTCCCTCCCGTTCGAGCTTCCTTGTCCTGATGGTGAGTAACCAGTGGATAGGTTGCTAAGGATAGCATTTCGTAGAAAAGATATAGCGTAAATAAGTTCGCGGCAAAGGCTACTCCGATGGTGGCAGAGAGAGAAACCGCGAAGAACGAATAGAAGCGCGTTTGCGAATGCTCCTTTAATCCTCGCATGTATCCAATTGAGTACAACGACGTGACGATCCACAAGGAGGAGGCGACGATCCCGAAAAGCATTCCCAGTCCGTCGACTCGGAAGGCGATTTCTATATTAGGAAGGATTCGCCAGAGCGTATATTCGATTGTCGAGCCTGCCAAGATGGTTGGCAGCATTGAAAGCACGAGGCCGAACTTGATGATGCCGGCGAGAAAAGTCGCGCCCTCTCTCAGGTTAGGCTTGCGGCCAAGCAACGCGATAGGGAGCACTGCCACTAGGGAAACGAGTGCGGCCAGAACGGGAGTGAAGCTGGTGATAGAGGAAGACATGCTAGCGGCTGATGACTCCAAAGTTGAATTGGGAAACGAAATCGGAAATGATGGCTACGATGTCCCGGTTGTAGAGGCCTAGACCGATTAGCATGGCTGCTGTTACCAGCAAAGGTAGGAGCATTGAAAAGGACGCTTCAGTCGGACCTTCCTCACTTAATTCTTCGTGATGATGACCACCGTGTCCTTCTGCCGGTTTGATTCCGAAGTAGGCGATTTCGATGATTCGGAAGAAAAGGACAGCGTTGATTAGGGAGGAAATCAGCAATGCAATCACGTATTCCCAGTGCCCGGAGGCCACCCCTCCTTGGATCAAGTACCATTTGCTAAAAAAGCCTGCTGTGGGTGGAATGCCGATAAGCGAAAACGCCCCGACCAAAAAGCCGACCATGGTAAGTGGCATTTTAGTGAAGAGGCCGTCCAAGGCATTGAGGTCTCGCTTCCCGGTTTGGGTGAAAATGATTCCGGCGAAAAGGAAGACGCACAGCGTCATAAAGGCGTCGGCGATTATGTGGTAAATCGATCCAATTAGTCCCATATCGTTGGCAAGCCACATGCCGCCGACCATATAACCGACCTCCGCAATAATAAGATAGGCAAGCATCTTCCGCAGATCTGTCTGGGCCAAGGCCGATATTGAACCCGCAAGAATGGCTGCCACGGACATCCAAACTACTATGTCGCTCCAATCTAGTCGTCCAAAGGTGTAATCAGCTCCGAATACCGTGAAAGTCAGGCGGATCATGACGTAGACCATAACCTTAGTCACCAGGGGTCCCAGCACTGCGCTGCTAGTTGTGGGAGCGTAGGCGTAAGAGTTGGGCAGCCAGGCATGTAGTGGAAAGAAGGCCATTTTGATCCAAACGCCCACGGTAATCAGGATGAAGGCTACTAGTACGGCGGTCGCATCGAATATCCCGCGAGCGATGAGCTGTTCGTGGATGTCGAACATGTTCAACGATCCCGTTTTGATATACAAATACCCGACTCCGAGTAAGTAGAAAGACGCCCCGATCGTCCCCATAATCACATACTTGTAAGCGGCCAGAGTAGCTCTGCGAGGACCCATGGCAATGAGAGCGTAGCTGGTGAGGGCGGATACTTCGATTAGTACGAAAAGGTTGAACGCATCACCGGTGATCACCATGCCAATCAATCCTGTCATGAGCAGGAGGTAGAGCGTGTAGTATTGGGAAATCTTGTCTGGGGTTTCCGCGGGGACTTGGCGTTTGGAATAGATCGCTGTAAGTAGTCCTACGACGGATACCGCTAAAGCTACGAGTGCTCCAAGGGCGTCGATCCGGAATTCGATGCCCATTGGCGGCTCCCAGCCGCCGAGACGATACCTGATTGCCCCATTATTGACGACCTGCCCGAGAATGGCGATGCCGGATAAAACCGAGGCCGCCATGCTAATCACCGTGATAGGGAAGCAGACACCCTGGATGCGGATACCCGCGAGGGCCACGATGATGGACGCGAAAAACGGAAAGAGGAGAATGAGTGCAGGTGCCTGTTCGATCATTTGCCGGACTTAATCATGTCGTGGATTTCGTTCTCTTCGATGGTCCCAAACTCCCTGTGCAACTTTTGAGTGATCGCTAGTCCAACACCGAGAGTGGAGACGCCGACAACAATCGCTGTCAGCATTAGAACGTGTACCAATGGATTGGCGAAGTCGTCTCCATCAATAACTACGTCCGGAGCGTGGCGGCTCGGGTATCCGTATTCGTCGGTCTCATGATCAGTGCCATGGGGTGTGTCATAATGCTCTCCATTGTGAGCGTGGTCGTCGTGATGGTGGTCAGCATGAACCTGGTCGTGGTACAAGATAGGAATAGTCGCTCCGTCCTTAACGCCAATGGATACGTAGAAAAGGATGATTGCCGTTTGGAATACGGACATGCCAATTAGCTTCTTAACCATGTTGGTCTTAGCGATCATGGCGTAGAGACCTATCATCATAATGATGACATAGATCCAGTAGTTGAACTTAGCGGATATGGCTTCGAAGAATTCCATAACTCTATAAGCCCTCCTTCATCGTGCCCTTTGAGGCCAGGTTCGAATAGATCGAATACATAATAGCAGTGACGGTGAAAGCCACGCCGATTTCGACACCCAACATACTGTGGTATCGTGCTTCAATCGGTGAGGCGGGCATGATTTTGTGTAGAATGGCGTAATCGAGAAAATTTTGTCCTAAAAACATCGATGCGAGCCCGAAGCCTGCGTAAATAAGAATGCCGATGCCTGCCAGATTTAGAACCCGCTGCTCAGGCACCCATTTATGAGCCGCTTGCAGATCCCGTGACAGGGCAATCAGAATGAAGCTGGCTCCAAAAATTACGCCTCCTTGGAAGCCGCCTCCCGGACTATGGTGACCGTGGGCTATTACGTACAATGCGAAGAGTTGAATGATGGGAATCATCAATCGGCAGGTCGTGTCGACGATCAGGTCTGGACGCTTCTCGTAAACTTTCTCGGTGCCCGCATCCGCGCCGTCGCTCGTGAATCGTCGCAGGATTGAGATAATAGCGATTCCGGCCGTAAAAATGACGACTGTTTCGAACATCGTATCGTAGCCTCGATAGTCAGCCAAGACGGCGGTGACCATGTTGGGTACAGCAGTCTCGTGGAAAGTCTCAGTAACGAAGTGCTGCGACAGTCGGTAGCTGTTAGCCGGAGAGTTCGGGTCTCCCCAGTCAGGAAAGTCCCCAACGGCGGACAGCAGAAGCCATCCAGTGATGACGACGGAGATGAGAGCGAGCGATTTCAATCTGATGACCTCCTGGATGTCCTAAGAACAGTGGCGATGAGAAACACGGAACTGACGCCCGCTCCAACCGCGGCTTCAGTGAAAGCCACGTCGACCGCCGCCATACCAGCCCACAGCAAGCACATGAGAAAGCTGTAGACGCCGAAGATCATGGAGGCCGCTAGCAGATCTTTGACCTGTAGCGAAATGATCGCGGTGATAACCAGGAAGACCAGTATGATTAGATCGAATTGCCAGATCATTGCCCTTCCTCCGTATCTTTCTTGTTTTTACGGGTCCAAACTTCCTGGCCTTCTTCGAGGCCGGCCTTGATAAGCGCGTGGGTGCTAGTGGGACTCGCCCACATTATAAAGACGGTTATGAAAAAGATTTTTCCCGCGACAAGCAGGTTCGTCATGTTGAAATCGGAGAGTTGGTAGACCGCGAGCCCGATAAGTACGAGGAAGACCGACATTGTGTCCCCTTTTCCTGCGGCATGCATCCGGGTGTAGAAGTCAGGAAACCGGACAATACCAACGGCTCCCCCTACAAAGAATATGATGCCAGTGACTACCAGGGCTATGCAGATAATGTTCAAAATCATGGTTCTTGGTCCTTGATTTCGGACTGCGTGAAGCGTTTTGCCGGATTGACGCGATCGAAGTAGCGGGCGGCAGCCAGCGAGCCAATAAAATTCAGCAACGCGTAGGTGATGGCGAAGTCCACGAACATGCCCACGCGCTCGAAAATCATGCCGATTATAATGAGCAGGACGGTTGTTTTGGTTCCAATGACGTTGACCGCTACGATGCGGTCGATCGCGGTAGGTCCGGCAATAATCCGGTAGAGAATAGGCAGGATGAGGGCCAAGATGGCGATGCCCGCAAAGACAAAAAAGCTCTCCATTCTTAGTCGTTCCCCCTTTCGAAAATCGAGGCGATTTTCCTCTGCATGGCGTCATCCTTGACTCCGGTCGTCGTTACTTCGCTGATTGAATGAATCAGAAGCTCGTCACCTTCGATATCGATGGTAATGGTACCAGGCGTTAGGGTTATGGAGTTAGCGAGGAACCATTTGGCGAAATCGGTTTTCAGTTCGGTCTTTATTCTCACTAGCCGGGGCTGAACTTCGGGCAGATCTCCTGGGCTCAAGGCCAGCTTTAGGATGTGGAGATTGGACAGCAAAATTTGATAAAGCATCCAGCATAGATACCAAGGTAGGCGGATGATTTCCCGTATGCGGGCCCTGGCTCCTCTGGAGCGGTCGGCAAAAAAGAAGTTGGAGGAAATCGCGGTGACTAATGCCGTTGAGATTAGGCCAAGGGCCAAATGGAAGGCGTCGAATTGACCAGAAAAGACGATCCAGATCCCGAAAAGGAGGAGGAAAATGCTAATGCGATACATTTAGGAGAGAAAGTCGTGGGAATAATGGTAAAAGGCGCTCGCCGATGGTTATAAGAGAGAAAGTAGTAGAAAAGGCTTTCAGGGTTTGTTCACAAGTATTTTTGGGGAATTCCGTGCCGAAATCGCGTTTATGGTCAATTTGTAGCATGTGTTAAGCATATGGATTTCAAAGTCGACTAACGATTTTAGTCGCAGTTGACCTCCTGGTATGCTGGATTTTTATCTCGGCTAAGGGGCTAGTCAGATCTTGCAGGAGCCGGGTACCAGAGTGGGAGCTGTCGTTACTCACTGCCATAGGACAAGTGTTTTGTTCGATAGTGGCTATGCTTGCGGTTTTCCACAAAACGAGAAAACGAAATTTTTGTGGAAGTTCTACCTATGTTCCGCTGCGGGTCTAGTGGTGTTTTGGTGTTTGCTGACGGGCAGATAGCTTTATTCCACAGAAAATTAGAGAATTGGGCGATCCCTTTAATTGACTGCAATTTCGTCGAATCTATAGTTTTCAGCTGCAATGAAAAACGAATATAGATGGATGCGTATTTGGGTAGTTGCTGCTATGGCCCTTGTTCTGGGAACCTCAGTATGGGCCAAAAGGGATGCCTACCAATTCAAGTTCGGGCTTATGGCACGAGGTGGCCAGGGCCAATCTGTAGTCTACTTGGAGACGAATCAGATAGAGAAGATAGCCGACCCCTCCTATCTTCATGGGTTTTCCATCAAGCGCAAAGATGAGAACCAGTTCTACATATACTACATCGTTCGATTTCCAGAACCATTGAAGGATCTGCCCGAAGGCATTGAGAATTATTACTCTGTTCTAGATGGAGGTCGGGTCCTGCAATCCAATGAGGAATTTGTTTGGGAGCTTAGCCGAAGCTTCGTTTTTTCCGATAGCGATCCCGTCGGCCAATATCAACTGGAAGTATATGTCGATGCGGAGCTGTATAGAAAAATCGATTACGACGTACTTCCGGAGTTAAAGGCGACTTTTTGACAGTCGATTGCTGTATCCGGCGACACGGAATAAGCTTGCGAAACAGGGCGAGTCCAGTAGGGAGATGCCGGGTTCGAGTTTGATATGAGAATTCTAATTGTCGCTTCTAGTCTGAACCCGGAAAGCAAGAGCCAACAACTGGCTGATGGGCTTAAGTCGGCCTGGGAAGACAAGGCCGAATTGGAAGTCGATCTGCTCGACCTGAAAGAAGCGGATTTGCCTCTTTGCGATGGGGGGCGGCTTATGAGGATGACCGGGTAGTTGCGGCGAAGGAAAAAGTCGAGGCGGCCGATGGAATTGTTTTCGCGTCTCCGATCTACGTTTACAATGTCAATGCGGCGATGAAGAACTTCGTGGAGCTGACTGGACATTCGATGAAAGGAAAAGTCGCTGGATTCCTTTGCGCGGCAGGGGGCCGCATGAGCTATATGTCAGTCATGAGCCTGGCCAACAGTCTGATGCTCGATTTTCGTATGTTCGTACTGCCTCGATTTGTCTACGTGACGGCTGAAGACTGGGAAGGCAACGCCCTTAAGGATGAGATAAAAGCACGTATTGGGGAGTTCGCTACGAGTTTTCAGGATTTCGCCGGGCGCATAATCGCTTAAATATTCTAAATTAGACTCCTGACTAGATGCTTCGCTTTCATGTTGCCCAATGGGGTGACGAAGGCTTAATGCATAGGGAGATAGACTATGTTCGAGTCTCGAAATGCCGCAATTATCGACATTTGCCG
>Ga0310343_10000782_pt1 | contig 15652 bp, 14 predicted proteins | sample HC15DNA2025_MG_FD_203519 | JGI IMG/M metagenome (GOLD analysis project Ga0310343, IMG submission 203519) | Marine microbial communities from station ALOHA, North Pacific Subtropical Gyre - HC15-DNA-20-25_MG | ecosystem: Environmental > Aquatic > Marine > Oceanic | place: Pacific Ocean: North... | reverse complement strand
ACCAATGTAATCCGTCCCATGTTCCGTCCTTTTTTTTCTTTGGAACTAAGCCATACTCTTTCCAAAGTTTACAAATTTCTTTCATCCATATTCTTTTTGAAAAAACATCCATGGTCATTAAGTTTTCGTCTAAAAAGTAAAGGTAATTTGCATTATATTTATCCTTTATATATTTTGCTAGCTTAACAACATATTCCGGACTGTTGTATCTTATTACTCTGCTATAGTTTCCTGGATTATCGAACTCAACGTTAATTACCTTACCGTTTGAGTCTTTTTTATACCTCATATCTCCAGCTATTCCCAAGTGATAACAAAATCTACAAATTAAAGAGCACCCAATACTAGCATTGATATCTAAACGTCTTGTGGCTTTCATACCAGCTTCAGAATACATCAGAGCACTATTTTTAAAATAAACTTCTTCTAAAGGAAATAAATCATACGCAGGATATGGAAGTGAGTCTAAATCTTGTAATAATTCCCTTTTTGGTGCGATTAAAAATTCTTTTCCTTTTCTAGAAATTGTTCCATTGATTTTATGCCAGTCTGTTTTTTTTTTATCTATCATTGACAATGCCTCAGGGAAAGAAATGTAAGACTCACCAATAAAGCCAAAGTCTACTTCGGGTAGCCAAGTCATTACTTCTTTAGGTAAAGAGGTTAATACACCGCCTCCTAAAGATATTGTAACTCTAGGTAAAATGGCTCTCGTCAATTTTACAATTTTTTTAATAGATGCATAAGCAGTAGTTATTCCACCTAAAGCAACTAAATCCCAATTATCAGAAGTCAGAACTTCCTTTATTTGATCATCGCTAGCTCTCCATGCATTATGATCGTAAACTTGCACCTCATGACCCTGCTTCATTATTATAGCTGCAAGTTGTGCCATACCCATTGGAACGTGTTTTGGGTCTTCCTCCTCTCTTACCATAGGATTTATAAAAAGAACTTTTGCCATTTATAATTTTTTATTACAGAATTTTTTTAATGACGTCCACACTATTCTTTTATTGAATAAAATACCGGCTTGAGAGCAATTTATGGTTAAGGAGTCAGTATTTTCTATCATCTCAAAAAAATTTTTTCTGTACCATAAATAAACATGATCTGTATAAAAAGTCCTTTTCATGTGTGGATTAGTTATTTTTTTATAAAATTTTCTAATTTCAATTTTATCTTTTGCCACTTTTTCTATAGCATCATAATATTGAGTGCTAGATATTGGAGTATCCATAAAATACGAATAATCCATTCCTAAAAGAACAATATTTTCAAATCCGAATACTTGATCTGCTATCATCCAAGATGCTGAGCCGACATTACCGCCTGTATTTATCAATGGAAGCTTATTTATTTTAAAAATTTTTTTAGATAAACTATCTTTTTTTTTTGTATCATCTAAAAATGGGTTCCACCAAAAAAGTTTGGCTTTAGACTTCAATAGTCTTTCAACAACTAATTTGGAAGACGAAGAACAGATCGCAATTTTAATTTTATGTGCATTTTTATCAAATAATTTAATCATCTCTCTATTGGATTTTAACTCATTCTGAAATTTAATTTCCAAATCTTGCCTTCTAAAATAATTATCTTGCTGAATAGTTTTTAAATTTAAAGTTTTATCTCCAAACCATCTTGCTATCCTTGTAGGGTGAGGATCTAATGTGACAACTAAATCAGGTACAATATCTTTATTCAGCAAATAATATAAAGCACCATCACAGGCTATGATGAAAAAATTTTTTCTATATAATTTTAAATATCTCGACTGATCTTTTTTTCTTAAACTTGGTCCGGACCCAACAACTATACCAATTTTATTAAAATGTTTTCCTCTTAATTCTGCAATAGAAGAGCAATTTTTAGTATAGATTCTGTTATATCTGATATTTGACATTGTATCAGATAGGATACTTTTTAAAGTAACCTGATTAATTTTTTGGTGAATCTTATTTAAAAATTTCAACTAATGGAAGATTATTCTTTTAAATCCCAATTTATTTTTTTTTTACTCACATACACCATTGAACCGCCGAGTCTCTTTTGCGCCTCTTTCTCAAATTTCATTTCAAGTTCTTCCTCTTGAGAAAGTTTTTTCTTCTTAATTTTATTTTTTAATTTATAATTTCCTTTTAATAAACTCATAGAATTTTAATAGTGTTTTAATTATATATATTTAAAATCTTTTATATCGTCAATGTCTAATGAATAATTCTTTTCCATAACGTAACTTGCGGTTTTTTTTGTATAGAAGCTTCCCCTGAATTTTTTAAGGTTACATAAATATATTGCTCCATTTGGAATATAATAATCTGGCAACTTTTGTCTAAAACTTGCTTTATTTTTAAAAACAAAATCTAAAAAATAACTTTTTTTTTTCATTATCCAACCTGTTTTAATTGGAGCTTCAGTAACTGATACCAGGTTATCTGCCTTATTTTTTAGAATATTAAAAAAATATTTTAATGCATTATCAATATGATTATTATTTCTATGAGGGGAAGTAGCCTGTAGAAGCATTAAATAATCAAACTTTTCACTCCTATTTTTTTTTAACCATTTTAAAGCATGAAATATGACTGATCCAATTTTAGCCTGGTCTGTAGAAAGTTTTTTTGGACGAGTAAATGGGGCATCTAATTTCATTTTTTTTGCTAAATTAATAATTCTAATCGAGTCTGTTGATACCAAAACATGGCTAAGATACCTAGATTTTTTAGCAGCTTCTAATGTCCACTTTGCTAAAGGCTTGCCTTTAAAATTTTTAATATTTTTATTTTTAACTCCTTTAGATCCCTTTCTTGCAATTATAAGTCCTAAAATCTTTTTATTTTTCATTGTTAAAAAAATTATTTGTTTTGTTGTACTCTGTCCACTGACCAACATCAAACCAAGAACTTTGATTAATTGGAAATATACCTATTTTTTTTTTTGATTTCTTTAACTTTTCAATTAATTTTTGAATGTCAAAGTTTTGGTTTCTTGGAATAAAATTTATCGTTGATTTTTTAAAAACATAAAGTCCGGTATTAACAAATAAATCGTAAGATGGCTTCTCTAAAAAATTTTTTAATACACCTTTACTGTTAGTTTCACAAACGCCATAGGGAATTTCAAAATTCTTTATTGATGTGACAATAGTTAAATCGTAATTATTTGAAGTGTGAAAATCATAAATTTCTTTTAAATTATGATTAATAATAATGTCACAATTAATACTAAAAAAATTTTCAGTTAATTGATTTTTTAAAAGTTTTAATGATCCAATTGTGCCTAGGGGCATATTTTCTTTTACAAAACTTATCTTAATTTTTTTATTATTTTTACTTTTAAAATATGATTTCAAAATTTTACTCTTAAAATTTAACGTTAGAAAAAATTTTTTAATTCCAAACAGTTTAAAATTATCAATTATATGATCAACTACAGGTTTACCTTTTATCGGAATCAATGGTTTTGGTAAAACCTCAGTAAATGGTAGTAATCTTTTACCCACTCCTCCAGACATTACTACAACATTACAATTCTTTATATTTTCAATGGGTTTTTTTTCTCCAAAGATTGTTTTCCAGGAGACAAAATAAAGATATCTGTGTGTTTTAGGATCCAAAACAGGAATCGTAATATGATTTTGCTTAATAAGTATTTTTTCTACTTGTTTGTCATTAAATCTGCCTTCTAAAAGATATATTGCATTTTTCTTGTAAATTTTATTGATTTTTGTTTTTAAATTCACTCCTTTAATAATATTTCTTCTTATATCTCCATCCGTTAATGTTCCAAGAAACTTTGAAGAATTGTTTACAACTATCAAACTTCTTTCTCCAGTGCTCTCAAGTCTTTTCATTGCAGAAAATATAGTTTGATTTGGCTGAATAGTAAGATTTTTCATATATTATAAAATTTTTTTACTAAGTTACTCTTATAATTTATATTTTCTAAAATTTTGATAATTTTTTTACTTGTATTACTCTTTTCGTATGGGTTTTTGAAATTTAGTTTATTGTTTTTTTTTCTTAAAATTTTATTTATCAAATTTAAGATTTCTTTTTTATTAGGTTTACAATGAAAAACTGATTTAGCTCTTTCTCTTCCTTTTTGCCTATCCCCAATATCAATTGAGGGTGTTTTTAAGCTTGGCGCCTCGATTATTCCACTTGAGGAATTACCAATAATTAAATCTACATGTGAAATCATTGATAAATAATTTTCACTACCCATTGATTTAATGAAGAAAAAATTATCATTTTTTTTGACATTTTCTATAATACGCCTATAGATTATAGAATTGCCTTCATCCGGATTAGGCATTGTCATAAAAATATTTGTATTTTTTAATGATTTTAAAGCTAGGAATATATTTCTCAAATCGCTGACAATTTTACTCTTTTTTCTCTCTGGATGATAACTGAGCATAATATTTCTTTTTTCAAAACTTATTTTTAATTTTTTTGCTAATTCTGAGCGACTTTTAAAATTCATTTTTTTTATATTTTCTACACCTAAACTTCCTACTATAAAAATATCTTCTGGGTTTTCTCCAAGTTGCCTGACTCTGTTTTTTGATTTTTTTGTAGAAACAAAATGGAAATTGGACATTTTTGTAATAGAGTGCCTAAAAATCTCGTCCATTGAACCCTCGGTTACCTCTCCTCCATATAAATGAGCTATTGGAAAATTATTAAATACTGCAGCTATAGCGACAGAGAAAATTTCGAATCTATCTCCTAAAATCATAATTAAGTCTGGTCTATACTTTAAAAATAATTTAGAAAAACTTGAAATAATTTTTGATGATTGAAGATAAGCCTTTTCAGATTTTTTGTTCGACTGATTTATTTTTATCTTGTGAAATATTTTGTTGTTGTCTTTAATTATTTCATTAATAGTAGAACCAAATAATTTATTGAGATGAGCACCAGTGACAATTAAATTTAATTTTAACTTTTTCGATCTTTTAGATTTCTGAATTAAATTTCTTAAAATACCATACTCAGACCTATTGCTTGTAATTAAAAAAATTTTTTTATATTTTTTCAAACTCATTGTAATTTCTTTTTGACTTTGTTCCTATTAATTTATTCCATAAATAAGGGCTCTTCCCGCCGGCTGGTCTTAATAATGTTAAATTTTTTTCACTAAAGATTTCTCCTTTTCTTATACTTTTTTTTGCTACAATTGATTTTCTCACATATTTTTTATTTTTAGCTTCACTACTAGAAACAAATTTTAAACCTGACCCTAAAATTTTTTCAGTTAAGCGAATATTATTTACCAATTTTTTGAATTCATTAGAGTTAAAACTGGATTTATGATCAGGCCCCTCAAGATTTTTATTTAAAGTGAGGTGTTTTTCAATTACCTCTGCCCCCAGAGACACAGCAGCCAGACTAGTTAATTCTGTTTCAGTGTGATCTGAATATCCTACACGTAATTTTAGCTCATTTTTTATACTTATTAATGCATTTAAATTTACATTATCTATTGGTGTAGGGTAAGCGGAATTACAATGCAAAACTGTGAGTTTTTTTCTGTTTAAACCATTTTTCTCTAATAAGTTAACTGCTTTTTTTACTTCTTTCATTTGAGACATTCCAGTAGATAGAATTGTTTTTTTATTTGCCTTTCCAATATATTTTAAAAGTGGAACGTTGTTTATTTCACCGGACGGTATTTTGATAAAAGGAAAATTAAATTTTTTTATTTCTTTAAAATTTTCATGATTAAAAACCGAAACAAAAAAATCAATCTTTAATTTCTTAGCTGTTCTTTGAAGTAAAACCAAATGATACTTTGATAATTCATATTTTTTTAGCATATCAAATTGATTTTTAAATTTTTTTTCATTTTTTTTTTGATAATTTGTTTTAGGCGTTTTTTTAAGAACTAAATTTTCAGTTTTATAATATTGAAATTTTACTGCATCAGCACCGACCTTTTTAGCCTCTTGGATAAGTGCTTTAGCTTTTTTTAAATCACCATTATGATTTACACCCGCTTCAGCAATGATATAAACTTTACTCACTTTTTTTATATATCCTGGTTAAGTAACCTTTATGTTTTAAAAAAGATTTGATTTCATCTATTTTTAGAATATTTTTATGTAAAGCTGTTCCTATTGCTATATTTATATTTTCCGAGATTTTTAAAACATCGTCTATATCCTCCAAGGAGCCAGCTCCACCACAAGCAACTAGAGGTACGTCCACATTGTCACTTACTTGTTTTATTAAATCTAAATCATAACCTTTTAATGTTCCATCTTGATCAATTGAAGTTACTAATATTTCACCTACTCCAAGACCTACTCCTTTTTTAATCCATTCTATTACATCCATGTTGGTTTTCTCTCGCCCTTGTAAAGTATAAACTTCCCATTTTTCTTCATAATTAATTCTCTTTGCATCTACGATTAAAACTAGGCACTGGCTACCAAATCTCTTTGCAATACCCTCAAGTAAATTTGGATTGTTTACCGCTGCAGAATTTATAGCTACTTTATCAGCTCCAGCATTTAAAAATTTTTGTGCATCTTCAACAGAACGTATTCCCCCACCAACAGTAATTGGAACAAAAGTTTTTTTACCTACTTTTTTTACAAATTCCAAAAGATTATTTCTTCCATATAAACTTGCTACAGTATCTATATAAATTAATTCATCTATGCCTTGTTCATAATAATTAATTGCAAATTTTTCAGGATCACCTAAAACTCTAAGTCCTTCAAATCTTACCCCTTTAATTAAATTTGGTCCCTTTATGTCTAACCTACTAAGCAATCGTATTTTGCTCATATTATTTTTTTCTAATTGAAATTTAGTTTTAAAAAATAGTTTTTCTTAAAAACCACTTTCCCTTTTCATTAAACCAGATATGTGGAGATCTAAAACTATCACAAAGATCATCAAAATATTTTTTATCAAACTTTGGTTGTTCGAACATTTTATAGGCCTTTTTATAATCTCTTTTATTTAATGATAAATAATCGAATATTTCTTTTAAAAATCTTTCTGGATATTCTCCATCAAATTTTTTAATCAACGATACTCCTTCTTCTCTTTCAATATCTTTTGATCTTATTTCTTGAGCTGCATCGTAAGTGGCTCTACCGATGCCAAATTTTATGTAAGTTGTATAATAATGTAAATCATCAACCTTATCGTCTAGGCTATTATATTTTGAGTAAGTACCAACGGTTCTTTCAGGCGCAGCCTCAAAATCACAATTGTCTACTGCGTAATAATAGCAACTTTGTGGATGCCATTTTAGATAATATCCTAAATACCTAAAATCTAGGTTAGAAATTTTATTTGGATTTTCTTTTTCTAGTGGCAGATAAGATTGTAGCTCACTTAAATTAACACCATAATTTTCTATTAATTCCCCAACTTTTACACCTCCCAAAACAAAGTCTTTAATGTTCATGTGGGATTCATAAAAATCAGTTCTAACTTTAGATTCATTATTTTGTGCTTGAGGATTGCCATACTCAGCCTCATTTTCTCCATAAATAATAAGCTGTATATTAAATTTTTTTGCCATTTTTGCTGCCAAGATTTTTTGACCTAATATAAAGGGCTGAAAAGGATGAAGCAGTTTTTCTAAAGAAAGCCTTGTAAGTAACCTATGTGTTTTACCGCAAGGCGTCATCAAGATATTATCTGCAGTTGTATTTATCCATTTAGAAAAATTTCTCCAGCCCCAATCAGTATAAATAGTAGGTGACCAAGTAACAGTTAATGGATTCATTTGGTACTTATTCTTTAATAAATGTGATGCAAAAATACTATCTTTGCCTCCAGACCCAGGTATTATGCAATCGTACTCACCATTTTTTTTCCTATACTTATCACATAGCTCACTAAGTTCTAATTCTCTTTCTTTCCAATTAATTTTATTTTTTTTAAAATTATAATTACAAGAGTCACAGATACCTTTTTCGTCAAAGTTAATAGTTTTTTTTTTTTCTTTTTCAGTATTTTTAAATTCAATAGTTGAATTGGGTCTTTGATTTGAAATAACACATTTTTTGCAAAATTTAATGTCTTTAGGCAGGCCAAATTTTATTTCAGGATTAGTTAAATTCTTCTCAAATTTCTTTAAATCTATTTTTTTCGGATATTTTATTTTATCAATCATTTATCTACTTTAATGCTAAATTTAATATTTTTCTCTATATGAATTTTTTAAATCAAAAATTAAACTATCTTTATTACTTGATAAATCTTCATAACTACCAAACTCAACTATTTTACCTTGATCAAGAACATAAATTTCATCTGCACAACTGAGTGTTGATAACCTATGGGCTATCAAAATTATTGTCATACTATCTTTCAATTTATTCAAAGAAGACAAGATTAATTTCTCAGTTTCATCATCAATTGAACTTGTAGCTTCATCTAAAATTAAAATTTCTGGATCTCTTATCAACGCTCTTGCTAATGAAATTCTTTGTTTTTGACCTCCAGACAATCTGGTTCCTCTATCACCAACTTCAGTTTGAACACCATCTGGCAAACTATTTATAAACTTATCTATATTCGCCAATTTTAAGCACTTTTGCACTTTTGCATCTCTTTCATTTTTCTTCATTAGAAATTTCTCATCAACTTTATTCTTTTTTTCACCATTTATTGCCCAAAGAAGATTATTCTCAATACTAGTATTGAACAGGAACGATTCTTGCGGTACATAGCCAATTTTATGTCTAAATTTATTGATATCAAAATCATTTATCTCAATATTATCGATTAACACTTTTCCTTTATTTGTTTTTTGTAATCCTAATATCAAATCTGAGATAGTAGTTTTTCCAGATCCAGATTTACCTGTTATTGCTGTCACTCTTTTTTTCTTAAACAAGATATTACAATTGTTTAGACCTAGGTATCGCCCGGGGTACTTGAAGCTAACATTTTTAAATTCAATTTTATCGTTTAGACTCTCAAAACTTTTTGTACCAGAAGATTCTTTGTGGTCAGCAGCATTAGTTCTAAGTAAATTTAATTGCTCGTAGCTTGGAATGAAGTTACTTATACTTATTCTCCCATGGACGATTTTACCAAGTAATGGTAATGCAGCCATTAAACTCCAGAAAACAGCAGATAGTTCAGGAATATTAATCTTATCATCGATTATAAATCCAATTGATATAATTGCCGCTAATATAATCAATGGTTGAACAATAATCGATGCTGCTGCTGTAAGAGTTTGAGATTTTATTGTAGCATTTATATGAGCGTTAAATGTATTTTCATAACGATTTTTAGCACTTGTCTGATTTCCAAATCCTATTATTAACTTAGCTGCTTGAAAAATTTCAGTGAAAGTTTGCGTATTAGCATTAGCTGTTGATACGTTTTTTTGGCCAAATTTATAGCCAAGATTGTTAAGTATAAAAAGTGGATATAAAAAAATTAATGACATAATTAAAGTAGTAAGGGTTAATTTATAATTTATTATCATTGGTGTTATTAAATAAAATAATAATTGGAAAAAATAAGATGCAATTAAAGCTAAGTGGCCGACAGTATCACCAATAATCGTTAATTCTTTGTTAAGGGTATTTATTAGTAGACCTTGATTTGATTTACCAAAAAACCCCCACCTTGCATCAAAGAATTTATGTAATGTATCTAATGTGAGTTTTTGTAAGATAACGTATTTTATTTTTAATAAAATATATCGAATTAAAATGTTTGATACAGCTTTAATAAGATTTAAAACAACAAAAATAGATCCAAAAATAATAAAACTTGGTTCAATACTAATTGTTTTCAAAATATCTAAAACTTTTTGGGTAACATAATTTGGTGAGGAGAGTGTTGGATCGACTAAATAATCTGCTAAAGGTAAAACTGATAATACAGATATAGCAACAACCGCACCTTCCACGATCAGTGTACTAATAAAAGCTAAGAGAAGTTTTGTATATTTTTGAAAAAATTCACTAAATATATCTGTAATTTTACTTTTCATTTTAATTTAACCACCAATTATTTTTGATTAAATAAGAGTAGCTATAATTTGATGACATGACATATTCTTTAGGCAAAAATTCACCTTTTTCAGCATTATTAACAAAAATAGAATTAAATTGTTCATTTAAAATTTTACTGTTGTCAGATTTTTTAACCATTTGAAAAATATTTTTTAAAAAAACTTTTTTAAATTTTTTTTGAACTTTAAGCTGATTTTTTTTTGGTTTATTCTTTTTTATAATTTTGTAATACATTTCCAAAGTCGTATTTTTTATTTGTGAGGGGCTGTGTTCTTTAATTAATACTTTTCTTCTGGAGTAATCTCCTGGGTTATTTGCATTGGCCACTTTATGATCGAATATATCTTTTAAAGATAACTCTTTATTTTTATAAAAATGTCTTTTAGTTAATACTATATTTTTTGATCCAGAGTTTTGTAAAATTGCTAATGGACAAGAATTAATGTAACAAATTGGTTTTCTAAAAATAAATCCTACAGAGTCTAATCCAGTTCCTGTACTTATTAAAAACTCACATTTAGATATTAAGTATATATCCATTAGATCTGAAATATATTTTGAATAAGAGTAATCTATTATTTTTTTGTCATTAACTAAAAATTTCTTCTTTGTGTCTCTTCCAACCCTTACTACAAACATCCCTCTTTTTGAAAGCGCTTTTGATGCTAATTTAAAATTATTTATTTCACTATTTCTGAAATTATTATGTGAAGTTTTTAAATTTTTAAAATTTTTTTTGGTGAACTTTGAGTCTCTGACTATTAAACAAACAAATTTTTTATTTTTTAAACCCATTTCTTCTAAATTTTTTTCAGCTAATTTTTTATCCTCATTATTGAATTCATATTTAATTTTAGCTTTTTCTACGATATTATAATAATCTGAACCTCTTCTCTTTTTCAAAATTATGTGATCAGTAGGAAATTTAAAAAAATATTTTAAAAAATTATTTATTTTATCAATTGGCTCAATAATCGTTTTAGACTTTATAATTATTTTTTTTTTAAAAATATTCAATAATTGTAAATTACAAATATTCTTTGAAATATAAAATATATCTAAAGTTTTCTTTTGAAAGACTTTTTTTTCAGATAAATAAATCCCGGTTAAAATTGCAAAAGGTCCTATTTTTTCTGTTGGTATAACTGATATCCTAATTAATATGAAGGGCCTTAAAATTAATAAAAAAAAGTATAAAGGTAAAAATAATATACAATAAATAAAGTTTGAGAATAATTTTACAGTTAAGTGAAATTGTTTTGTAACAAAAAAAATTATTCCAAATTTTCTTATTTGCTCTGCCTTTTTTTTTAAAAAAAATTTTGTTTTAAAAAGCATTGAATAAATTTATTTTAAATTCAATTTAGAAATATAATTAATTATTTTTTGAAAAGAGTCTAATTTCTCAATATCATGATTACTTAGTTTAGTTTGAAACTCTTCCTCAATACATAAAATCAATTTTATATGTAAAAGAGAATCCCATTTTTTCTCGTTACTAATACTTAGTTTTCTTATTCTTTCTTTATCTTTAATTTTAAAAAAAAGCGAAAAAATTTTTATCAACTTTTTTTCTATCATTTAGTTCACTATCTTAATAAAATTTGAATCTTCATTTAATTTCTTTAACTTTAAATCATATTGAAGATATATTTCGTTTTTTTTAGTTTTGACTGTCCTAAAATAGTTATCCTTATAAAAATTCTTAAATTGATTATTTTTTCCGTTATATTCAAACTTGGAAATAATTTTTTTAAATTTTTTTTGGTATTTCTGAATTATGAAATGTAAAACTCTTTTTTCAATTTTTCTCCCAAATACTCGGCAGCTTAATAAAAAGGTATCTATAAAAACTTCTTTTAAATGTTTTTTAATTTTACAAATAAGCAGGACTGTAATACCATTGTCTCCAAAAATGTCCTTTACAGAAAATGCGTACAAATCTATATCATCTCTTTTAATTAACTTTTTAATTTTATCTTCATTGTAACGAGAATTTGTAAGGTTAAATTGATTTGTTTTTAATGTCATTTGTGAAATTCTTTTTGTTATCAAATGATTTTTTTTTTGCAGTATTAGTTTTATCTTTAATTTTTTTAGATAGTCATCAATGGAGTCAAAATTTTCTTTAAATTCTTCTCGTTTAAAGTTTTTCTTATAATAAAAAATTTTTTTTCTATCTTCTTCAGTATACGTTTTGACATCGAAAAGATTTTTAATTCTATTTATTACTAAAGGATATTTTCTAATATTTTTTGGAACTTTAAATGTAGTAATATTTTCACAATACTTTTTAACTAGATTAATCTCAAACTCACTATCATCAAGAAATACAAAGCTATCTATGTTCAAATTTAGTGACTTTGCGATATCAAGAATGTTTTTATGCTTATCAACCCAATTTATTTTTTTTAAGACTATATGTTTATTTTTAATTAAAAAGTCTTTTCTTTTTTTTTGTAAATAGAAAAAGTCTTTTTCATTATTTTTACTGCAAATACAAACTATAACTCCTTTGACAGCTAAATTTAAAATTTCTTTTTGTGCTAAATAATAATATTTTCCCTCTGGGTCTTTTTTAGACATTTTGAGATTTTCATATCCATCTTCGCCTAAAGTTCCCTTCCATAAAGTATTATCACAGTCTACTATTAACACTTTTTTAAATTTTTGATCCTTGATTAAAAATTTTTCTATATTTTTTATATAACGGTAAAAAAAATCTAATTTAAAGATAGATTTTGTGAAATCATATTTTTTATAATCAAAATAACTTGATTTTGAGAATTTTTCATATGATATAATTTTAAGGTTATTATTAATTTTTTCCTGTTTAAATAAAAAATTATTTAAATTATCAATTATTTTTTCTATTCTTCTATTTTTTTTATTTACAAAATTTTTAGAAAATTTATTAAATAAAATTAATTCATTTTTATTTAGATTTAAAAATATTTTTTTTAGCTGTAACTTGATATTTTGCTCAACTTTTTTGAGTTTGTTAAGATTTCGATTTTCTATATTAAATAAATTTTCGTTAAATAAATTAATTGTCTCCCAAAATATTATGGTTATATTTTTATTTTTGTAATCGTAAGAGTCTTGTAAAAAATTATTATGAATACCAAATTTGATAGAAGGATTTATTCTCTTTTTTAAAAAGAAGTTTGCCAGAATTTCATCAAAAAAATTAATATTAATATTTGAAGAGATGCCAATTTTGGTAGTCTTATTAAATTTTTTTTTTCTTAAAATTTGGTTTTCTTTTAATGTTTTAAGATAATTACTTTTCATTATTAAAAAACACTCTTCCAGGGTTTCCAAATATAACTGAATTTTTTTTAAGATTTTCTATAACTGGTGTGCAGATACCAATTTTACAATTAGTCCCAATTTTTACATTATTTAATATTGCAGCATTTGCTCCCACAAAAACATTATCGGATATCTTACATTTACCCAAAATGCATGAGCCAGCACCAAGGAACGAGTTCTTCCCTATAACACTATCATGTCCTACATGGGCATTCCAAGAAATGATGACTCCATCCATTATCTTGACACCGTATCCTAATGTGGAACCTCTAGAAATAATTACACCTTTTCCTATTTTTGTGTTCTTGATTGAAACTGTTGGATGGACAAGAGATAAAATTCTGCCTTTATATTGTTTTATTTTTTTAAATACTTTTTCTCTATTTTTTGGTGAACTTCCTACTGCATTCACTACATGAATATTTTTATTATTATATTTTAGCCAATTTAATTTACCAATTGTTTTATATCCCCAAAATTTTTTATTCAAATATTTTGGGTTATCATCTAAATAACCTAGAACTTTTATTTTAGTATTATTTGACTTGTTTAATTCTGATATTATATCAAATATATCAGGAAAACCGTGGCCAATTATTACGATATTCTTCACTTTAGAAAAAACTTTTATTTTTTATTCTTTTTATTCTTTGATCTGTCCAGCTAGAACTTAATTTTAAAAATTCTTTTATAAATATCTCTAAAAAATAATTTAAATATTTCCTTCTAATATTTATTGCAGGAGCTATTCCAATTCTATGCCATTTCCCACTTAAAAATATTTTATGTTTTTCTCTTAAAATGTTTGAAAACTCTATGCCAAATAAGTGTTGATTTTTACATTTGTACTCTACTGAATTTCTTAGCCCTCTCCCTCTAATATTGAAAAAGAAATCTGAGTTTCTTAATTCTTCATTTACTATTTTTCTTAAATAATTTCCGTTATCCTTCACTTTTTTTAAAAATGACTTTTCATGAATTATTTTTTGAGCTTCAAGTGCCGCTACTACACCTAGCAAATGTCCCTGATGTGTGTTTGAATATTCAATTCTAGATTTATTTTTTATTAATAAATTTTCAAATTTTTTAGCTGTGGCCACAGCACTTATTGGTGCATATCCAGCTGAAAGAGTTTTTCCCATAAAAACAAGATCGGGGCTCACGCCGTCCCAATCAATACAATATATTTTACCAGATGTTCCTGTACCGCACCAAACTTCATCTAAAATTAGATGAACATTATATTTAGTACAAATTTTTCTTATGTATTTCCAATAATTTTTTGCCGGGGGAACATCCCCAACAAGTCCTCCCATTATTGTCTCACCCACAAAACCGCAAATTTTTTCTGGTCCAATACTTAATATTTTTTTTTCTAAATCATGGGCACTTCTTTTCGCATATTCATCCTCAGTTTCATTTTTTCTTTTATGACGGTAAATATTATGTTCGTTTATTTTAAATTTGTTGCTTGGCATCAAACTCTTATAAAAATTAAGATTTTTTCTATCACCTAATGATATGGAGTCGGTTGTACAACCATGATAAGATTGTTTTCTTGAAATAAAATATTTTTTTTCTCTACTACCATTTAACTGATGATACTGATAGCTCATTTTCATTGCTACTTCACACGCTTCACCGCCTGTGCTACTCACTAAATAAATTTTTGAAAGGCTCGACTCACATTTAGATAATAAAATTTTTGATAGTTTTTCTCTAGCAGGATGTAAAAAGCTTTTGTAATCGGTGTGAGATATCTTTTTAATTTGATTTATCATCGCATTTTGAATCTTTTTATTTCCCCATCCCAAAATTGCATGTGAAGTAAATCCACCACTCATATCCATATATTTTTTACCAGATTTACTAAACAAAAAGATTTCTTCACCCTTTAAAATGGTGTCAAAAAGTTTTTCACTTGGACTGTTGAGGAACAGTTTGTCAGATTTCATTTTAAGATATTAATTATAAGTTTTTTAAATCGATGTAATGCTTCTTAGATTTGTGATAGGAGGCAAAGTGTGCTTTCTTTTGATCATTTTTTATATCTTTTGTCTTAAGAATTCCAAAATCAAGACTAAATCTTGTTTTGTTTGAAAGATTAACTCCTCCCCCATGTAAAAGTCTTGCTGAGAAAACGAATGCTTTATTTCTTGAAATATTTAATCTTTTTGCCTTATTAAAATTTATTCCTGAAGTTATTTTTTTTGGATGATAAGTAATACCCAACTTATGTCCTGTCGAAAATCTTTTAATACCGCTTTGTCTTGAATTTAATTTCATTAGAGTCAATTTCTTATCAGGTATTAAATGTGAAGCTTTTAT
>Ga0310343_10000781_pt1 | contig 15657 bp, 10 predicted proteins | sample HC15DNA2025_MG_FD_203519 | JGI IMG/M metagenome (GOLD analysis project Ga0310343, IMG submission 203519) | Marine microbial communities from station ALOHA, North Pacific Subtropical Gyre - HC15-DNA-20-25_MG | ecosystem: Environmental > Aquatic > Marine > Oceanic | place: Pacific Ocean: North... | reverse complement strand
ACCGTCAGGCATACGTGGCAACAGATGGTCTTCGCCCCAGTTGGTGTTGACTCGCGTCGAGCTCCATTCGGTTGGTTCCGTATTGTTGCCTGTGATCAGGAAAATCGATTCCCCATTGGGTGATAAACGAACGGCGTGCACGCCATGATCGCCACGGGCGGATATTTGCCGCAGCAATTCGACTTTATCTAGCTTGTCGTCGCCATTCGAGTCGGTGACGCGGTAGAGTCCAGATTTGGATCGATCTTCGTAGTTGTTGACACCGACGTAGAGAGCGTCGAAAGCCCAAAGCAGGCCGTTGCCCGCTATGATTTCGGCGGGTACTTTTTCGATATCGTCGGGATCCAAGACCTCCCCCGGCTTGGGAGCGGGAAATCGGAAAAGTCCGCCAAATTGGTCACTGGCGATGAGGCGCCCTTTGGCATCGATGCACATATTAACCCAAGACCCCTGAGTTTCTTGCGGAACGGAGTACAGTAATTCGACCTCGAAACCTTCTTTTACGGTTATCCGCTCGCGTGGCGTGGCTCGGTTTTCGTTTACCGAGGCTCCTTCCTTGAAGTAGGCAGCCTCGAGCGCCCTTTTGGCAGCTTTGCCTGTAAGTGGTTTCAGTCGAACGTCCCGAACGCGGGCGATCATGGGAGGGCCACGATGTAACTGAATCCCGATCTTCCCCTCACGTGGCACGCCTGGAAAACGGTCCGTGACGTCGACGGTGACGATTCCATTGACTTTGTGAATAACCCGATCCCCTGCGGCGATGACCTCATACTCGTTCCAGCCCCGCAGGGAAATTTCAGGAGTCATACCGAGGTTGCCTGTGATTTCCGGCGTCGATTTCCCCTTCTCGTCCACCGCGTCGGTTACCAGCACTTTTTGACCACGGGTAGCGACGATTCCCCGGCCGGTTTTCTCGCTGTAGTACATCCCTAGATATTCAGATCTCGGATGGATATCCAATTGGTTTCCCGAAAGTCCAAAGGGAACGCCGTCTATCGACTGAGCACGGTACATGATTCCGGAGTTGTTCTCGCCCGAAAGGCGGAGCGAGAACTTAAGATGGAAATCGCCTGCATCCTCCCCCTTCCAAACTAGGAAGGTGTTGGCTTTGAGGGTGACTCCATGCGTGGAACCGACGATGGCTCCGTTCTCGACTTTCCAGAGGCCGCTTTGGCCCTCCCATCCGGAAAGGTCTTTTCCATTGAAAAGGGATTCAAATCCGGATTGGGCTTGGCTGATGGAGTAGAGCAGAGTGAGGGCTAGCCAAAAGGAGTGGAATTTGAGCTGGTATCGCGTCTTGTGATTGCGGTGGTTCATTTTAGGAAAAGCTTACGTTGGAAGTCGATTGGCTTATAAGGAAAGTTGAAGATAGTGGGGAATCTGGAAAAATCTTGTTCGAGGTTGTCTTTTCCAGCATTCAGAATCCGACATTTAAAATAGTATTCTCAAGTAAGGTGAATATACTATATTTTGTAGATTATCCGCCATGATTGCTCAAGGTAATAGGATGTTTCCCGCAATCATTTGTACGAATTCGGCAAGAGGCTACAATTTATTTGATAGAGTTAAGAAGCTGTATTCCCTGTCTGTGTAGAATTTTTAGAGCGATCGAAAGTCGCTAGCGAGTCGTCCCGGAAAACCCAATACCCTATGAAGAATTCACTAATTCTGTTTTCTATTCTGTATCTAGCTCATGGTCTAATCTCAGCTGAAGATAGGCCTAATATTGTCCTCATAATTTCGGATGACCAAGCGTGGACGGACTACAGTTTTATGGGACACGAGCACATTCAAACCCCGCGTTTGGATTATCTGGCTGCCGAAAGCGCGACTTTTAGGCGGGGCTATGTTCCTACTGCCCTTTGTCGACCCGCACTGATGACGTTGGCTACCGGATTGTATACGCATCAGAATCGCACGTCGGGCAACGATCCCGCTAATACAGAACAGAATGCTGCTCACGCTAAAGCGGCAGGAAAAACCGCGAAAGAGCTGTTGATTTCCCATATAGATGAACTGCCCACTTTGCCTCGATTGCTTGGCGAGGCAGGTTATTTAAGTCATCAAAGCGGTAAATGGTGGGAAGGTTCGTATCAGCGGGGTGGATTCACTCATGGAATGACCCGAGGGTTTCCGAAACCGCGTGGAAGGCACGGGGACGATGGCCTGAAAATCGGGCGAGAGGGATTGGATCCCGTGTTCGATTTTATCGACGAAGCCCAGAAGCAACAAAAGCCATTCTTCGTTTGGTATGCTCCTTTCCTACCTCATACGCCTCACACGCCCCCCGAGCGCTTGTTCAAAAAATACAAAGAGTTGGTGGACAGCGAATTCGTTGCCAAGTACTACGCCATGTGCGAGTGGTTTGACGAGACCTGCGGGCAACTCCTGGATGGCCTGGAAAGCCGAGGTGTTCGGGACAATACCCTGGTCGTTTATGTTACGGACAATGGCTGGATTCAGCGGGAAGACCGAAATGGCTACGACCGTCATTCCAAACGCAGTCCTTACGAGGCCGGAACGCGGACGCCAATAATGTTCTCCTGGCCTGGAAAAATCGCTCCTTCCGAGCGTCCAGAACTATGCAGCAGTATCGATATCGTGCCAACGATATTGGCGGCTGCGAATGCATCCGGCCCAAGCAATTTGCCGGGGCTCGATTTGTTGCCGGCTTTGCAGAGTGGAAAGAAGATCCGAAGAAATACGCTTTTTGGGGAATCCTTCGCCCATGATATCGCGGACATCCATAACCCCGAAACCTCCTTGCTTTATCGATGGGTGATCGAAGATGAGTGGAAGCTGCTCCTCAGTTATGACGGTCGGCCGGGCAAGATGAAATATCCTCCTGACGAAACGGCTCCAATCTTGTTCAACCTGAAATCGGACCCCAACGAAAGAATCGATCTTGCTGATTCGAATCAACGGGTTGTCAAACGCCTTGCTCGTAAAATAGCCCGCTGGTGGCCTGTGAGAGAACGGACCGTAAAGGGCCTCGATTGAATTAGTCGCGGACCTTGGACCGCGCCCGCAGATAGACCTATTTCCCTGAAATACCGGCATTTCGTTTGCCCAGACTTGCTGATAGGGACGATCATCCTGCTTCCGCGAAGCGAAATTTGAATTCGTAGAAATCACTGGTAATCGATCAATTATGAACAGTCGCTGTCGCGAAATAGCGCTTCGCGTCATGAGGATCCTGCTAACGTAGGACTAGGAATAAGAAAGGCAGGGGGACCCGCAGTATTCTGAGCTTTTCGACGAGGGCGGTCCTCCAATTCCGTTTTGAAATCTTTTTAGTGGATCGATCGAGAAGGACTGTTAGAATTGCACTTAAATTGTGAAGATCTTCTGTCAGACTCAGATACAGATATTGCTGACATTGTCTTTCCTTCTGGGGGCTTGCGCTCCCGAATCGGAAAGAGAAGCGGGCAGAGTCGATGCGGTTGAATCAGGCCGATTGCTCGCATACCGGCACTGCATCGCTTGCCATCAGGTCCCAGAACCTGATTTGCTAACGAAGCGCAGTTGGGAGTTTGCGCTGACCTACATGGGATTCTTTTTGGGGATCGTCGATTATCAGGCAATGGAAGGGGTAGAGGAATTCGCTTGGGACAGTATCCGATTGCGAGAGGAGTTTGTTCGCGATGCGAAAATGATCCCAGAACAACCGCTGATCTCGGAGAAGGACTGGAAGCAACTGAGGAGCTATTACATCGCAAACGCGCCGGAAAAAGCGATTTCTCAGCCTAGTAAGTCATCGATCTCGGAAGAGCTGGATCTGTTTATGGTGGCTGAAACGCAATACCGTATGGATTCTGCCATTACGTCCATGGTCCATTTTGACGAAACGAATAAGTTGCTTTACGTACACGATAGTGGAGCGGAACGCTTAACGGTCCTAGATCGCAATTTCAATTTTCACGACGCCCATTCTTCGCCAGGAGTCGCTTTGGTGAAGGCTCGCAGCGATGGGGGATCACTTTATTTGCTCTCCATCGGGGATCTCTTCGCTTCCAATATTGGAGTCAAGTTTGGCGAATTGCAGCGAACACGAGTACTCTCCGGTGTATTCATGGGCTTGGAAATCCTGGTTAAAGGCTTGCATCGTCCAGCGGATTTCGACCTGGCCGATTTGGACAATGATGGAGTGGAAGAATTCCTGGTGAGCAATTTCGGGGACTATACTGGAGATTTTTCAGTGTACAGAAAAAATGTATACACAGAAGAGTTTATGGACGATCCCCTCGTCCTTAGCCGACAGCCGGGAATAGTTAAAGGGGAGGCCCATGACTTCAATGGCGACGGGTTTCAGGACATTCTAGTAATGGCCAGTGCGGCTAGGGAAAATGTAATTCTATTTATTAATGATGGAAAGGGTGGTTTTGAACAAAGGATTCTTTTGGAGAAGCATCCTTCATTTGGTTACATAGGATTTGAAGTCCGCGATTTCGATAATGATGGAGCTCTAGATATCCTTACTTTGAATGGGGACAATGGAGATTCGGACCCATACAATACCCTAAAGCGAGATCATGGGATTCGCATCTATCTAAATCGGGGCGAGATGAATTTCGAGGAAACTTACTTTTATCCAATGTATGGAGTATATGGAGCCGAGGTTGAAGACTTCGACCAAGATGGGGATCTGGATATAGCTGCTATCGCCTTTCACCCGGCCTTCGATGTGGAGACCCCGGAGAACTTCGTATTTCTAGAGCAATCTTCGGCCCTTGCGTTTAATTCGAGTACGCATCCCGCGACCTACAATGGCCGATGGCTATCCATGGATTCAGGAGACGCCGATGGAGACGGTGACGTAGATATTGTCCTGGGGGCGGCGTACGTGCCCGTGGGTATGCGGGACCGACATATGGATAGATTCGAACAGCTCGTTCAAGAGGGTCCGCCCATCTTGGTACTGGAAAATACTATCAAATAGGGAAACCTGCTGATCGGCACGATCATCCTGCTTCCGCTAAGCGGGACGAGGATTGAATTACCGTTAGGGAACCGTATCGGTCCCTGCAGAGCTTTTGTTTACCCAAGAGACGTTTCGCGACTGCGGGATCTTGCGAGCTACTTAGGAATTTATCCTGTTATAAATAGTTTGAACCAATCCCCAGTTTTGCGACTATTTGCTCTTAAATTATGAATCCATTGAAACTGCCCCTCATTGTTATTCTAGGGAGCGTTGCTCTACTGATCGGGAACGCTGCTCAGGCCGGCGAGAAGAGTGTTTCCTTTTCCGCCAAGTTGCTAGCGGTGGACGCCAATGAAGGCTGCGCCATCGTCGATGTCAACAATGACGGAAAACTGGATTTGGTCGCTGGCCGAAATTGGTACGCGGCTCCAGACTTCGTCCCACGGCCGCTAAGGCCAATCGACGATCGCAATGGATACATCCATTCCAATGGCGACTTCCCCTACGACGTGGACGGCGACGGATGGATAGACATTATCGCCCAATCCTTTTTCCAGACCGAGATAAATTGGTTTCGGAACCCGGGCTCTGAAGGGCTGAAGCTCGGGCTTCTTTGGGAAGAGCACTTGCTAGTGGACACGAAGGTTGATCGCAATGAAGCCGAACTGATGGAAGACATCGACGGGGATAGTGTGCCCGAGCTCATTGTCAATTCCTGGAATAAGGAGACTTCGTTGCTGGCCTGGCAGTTCACTTCCGAGATCCGCGAAGTTGCGATTCCGATAGGCAATCGCATGGTCAAGGAAATGCGGGAAGTTCCTTCCGCCTACAAAATCACTATTGGCTCCAACAAGAATGGACATGGCCTGGGTATCGGTGATCTCAACGGCGACGGGCTTAAGGATATACTTTTTCAATCCGGCTGGTACGAGCAGCCAAAAGAAAAGGCTTTTAGCCAAGCGTGGAAGCTACATGAGGACTGGTTTCTGCACGCCTCCATTCCTATTATCGTTCGGGATCTTAATGGGGATGGGCGCAACGATTTCATTTATGGGATGGGCCACGATTATGGTCTTTACTGGCGAGAGCAAATAGAGCCCGCTCCGGATGGGACCTTGAGATGGAACGAGCACCTGATCGACGATTCCTTTTCCCAGCCACATGCCCTTCACATGGCGGATATAGATGGCGATGGAGAAGACGAGCTGATCACGGGAAAGCGCGTATTCGCTCACAATGGCAAGGATCCAGGTGGCAAGGAAGAGGCGGTTGTGTATTACTATAATTGGGACAGGAGGACGAAGCAGTTCAACCGAAAAACGATCGTCAGAGGATCCGCAGGCATAGGTTTGCAAATACGAACGGGTGATCTCAACGGCGATGGTCGTCTCGATATCGCGGTGGCGGGCAAAAGCGGGACATATATAATATTCAACGAGGGGTGAGGATCGCCCGAAGATTACGCGAATGATCGCAGATTAGTTCTGCATAGGCTCAAAACTTCATACCTTCGGTACTCATGAATATTTCGATTATCGGAGGACCGCCGGTCTTTCTTGCTTCTCCATCTACACGCTGCCTGCTACGGAGAAATTCATCTCGTAGTCCTTAATCATAGAGATCTGGGTTGATCTACGTAATCTGCGGGCATAATACTTTAATCAAGATGGCTGAATTGAATTTTAAGCAGGAACTGGTGGGTTGCTATGGGTTTCCCGTATCGGAAAATCCCACACAGGCGATGATCGAACCGGCGTTTCAGGACATGGGTCTAGAGTGGCGTTATCTCACTCTCGAAGTGAAACCCGATGGATTGCGGGGTGCTGTGGAAGCGGCCCGCGTGTTCGGCTTCAAGGGATTCAATTGCACGATACCCCATAAAGTTGAGGTGATCCAGTATCTGGATGGCTTGGGGGAATCTGCGGAATTGATGGGGGCCGTGAATTGCGTAGTTAACCGCGATGGAAAATTCATCGGCGAGAACACGGATGGAAAAGGATTTGTCTCATCGTTGAAGGAGATCGGAGACCCGAATGGCAAGAGCGTGGTGATCTTTGGAGCTGGCGGGGCATCGCGGGCGATCAGCGTGGAGATGGCTTTGTCGGGAGCAACGCATTTGACGATCGTCAATCGAAGCGAGGAGAGAGGCCGTCGACTCGTGGATCTACTTGAGGGACGGGTGAAAGAGCGTTGCCCTGCCTTGGAGACGGAATTCATTCCTTGGTCGGGCGATTTCGAGATCCCCGAAGGGAGCGATATCGTTATCAATGCGACGTCTATCGGGTTGTACCCAGATGGCGATGCTAGATTAAATCTCGATACGGATACTTTAAGATCAGATATGATAGTAGCGGACGTTATTCCCAATCCCCCTAGGACGCGTTTGATTCGGGACGCCGTGGAAAAGGGATGCCGCGTGATCGACGGGCTCAGCATGCTTGTTGGTCAGGGTGTTATTGGGATAGAATACTGGACCGGGAAAACGCCTGACGCATCCGTAATGCGAGGGGGCTTGAAAGCGGTTTTTGGCGACGCCTAGTGATTAATGCGTTCAAGGGCTGCCAAAAGACTGCACTTGAGATTCGTGAGTTGATCGCGATCGATTCGTGCCCTCGGATCTCTCGATTTTATACGAAGCTCGTCGAAGGCGATTCCACGTTCGGTGTGAATGTGGGCTGATGTGATATCGAATTCGTGACTATGGACGACTTGAGCGAGCCGATACAACAAACCAGGAGCGTCTGTCGAGTGAGTATTGATAATCGCCCTCCGCTTTGAGATTTCATCGTAAACTTCAACCTTCGGCGAAAGTTGCGGGGCGTCTGGGTCGCTGGATTCCTTCTCTCCTGATTCTAGCGTTTCGATGAACTCATCTAGCTTGGAATCTCCGAAGTCAGTGGATGCCAGTTTCTTGCTCAGCCTTTCTTCGAAAATTTGTCGGGCGTAGTATTCGCTAAAGTTTTCCTGATCGCGAGGACTCACGAGAAAGGTGTCGATAGCGATGTTGTCCTCCCTGGAAATGGCACTGGCCGATTTGATCGAATAGCCAGCGTAGAAAAACGATGCCGTCAACTTGTGGAAGAGACCCGCTCGATCCCAGGTTACGATAGTCGCGATGGTGAATGGCGATTTTTCATCCTCGCGCCAGTTGATTATCGGAATCAAAGTTCCGAACGAATCAGCATCGGATATCCGGTTCAGAAGATCGTGAACCATCTGTAGGTGGAGGACGATGTCGCTAACGTCGTTTTCGGCGAAGTAGGAATCGGGAAGCAGGTTCAAATGGGCTTCCTTTTCGCAATCGCTAATACCCGGGATTAGCTTTTCGAGACTTTGATCGGATATCATCTTTAAGAGGGATGTTCAGTGGCGTTGCGTGATGATTGTATATGCGTCTAGTCTTGGCGACGAGTGGTGCCTTTCCCAATTTCTGTCGTAGAAATCCGATAAAGGCTGGGGTGACCTCTATCGAAGGCCCGTATTGCTAGATCCGTGCCAAACGCATATCGTAAACGGATTTTGACAATCTTGCTAAAACTCAGGTGCTCGAATGGATGATTTTAAACCTTTTCGGTTGGGTAGCTGCTGAAAAGCGAGCACCTAAGCAGGATTTCCCCCTCCCGGAAAAACAACGGGGGATGCCCAAAAGATATGTTCCAAACAATGATCACTACACAATTACCAAGAAGGTGTCGCAGCAAATATTCGATAAAACTACCTCGACACCACATTCCTGTGAAGAGAATAATGAAAGTATTCTAATGAAGCTGGAGTTTTGGTTTTGGAAAACGGCGTTGATGCTTGCGGCTTCTTTTATGGTAGCCGGTTGCTCGAAGAAAGTATGGTATAAAGGCAACACTCACGCCCACACGGTCTTGTGCGGCCATGCAGATACTTCGCCGGAAGGAGTCACTAAATGGTACCATGATCAGGGATACAATTTCCTCGTTCTCTCGGAGCACAATCAATTCATAGATCCGCAGACTGTGAAGATGCCAACTAACATGCGTGAGGACTTCATTCTCATACCCGGCGAAGAGGTAACAGGAGGGCTGATGGCTCACACGACTGCCCTCAATATTGATGGGCTCGTTGATCCCCGACTGCAGCAACCCCCAGGCGCCAGTAAGACGCAGGTCATCCAAGCCCATGTTCATGGAGCCAAGCAACAAAACGGGTACACGATCCTGAATCATCCAAACTTCCATTACATGCACACGATTTCCGATATACGGCCGGTTGAAGGACTTCATTTGTTTGAACTCTACAATGGTCATCCGTCTGTGAACAACTTTGGGGACGACGAACACATATCTGTGGAGGAGCTTTGGGATGAACTACTAACAGACGGAATGCTTATCTACGGGGTCTCTTCTGATGATGCCCATCACTTCCAGGATCTGAGTCTCGAACGTTCAAATCCGGGTCGAGGTTGGGTTATGGTGAGGGCGAATGAATTAAAGGCCGATGCGATAGCAGATGCGATTTTACGAGGTGATTTTTATGCTACGAGCGGTGTTATATTGAAAGAGGCAGATATAGACGGTCAGCGAATCTCGCTCAGGGTGGATGAGAGGGAGACTGAGCGGGAACTTTCTAGCTCCTTCGTGGTTGGTCACATCGTCGATAGAGGCGAGGCAGGCTATTTAATCGAGTTTATTGGACCGGGAGGGGAGGTCTTGGAATCCTCTCGAGGGCTTCAGGCAAGCTTCGAAGTGACGAGTACTCACAGTTATGTTAGGGCTAAAGTAACAATGATTCGGAAGACACCGCAAGGTCTCGAGAATTTCTATGCTTGGATGCAACCATTATTTATAGATGGTAGAAAGCATGGCCTCTAAAGCTCCTCCTTACTCAATGGTTGAAACACTTCGAACTTCGAGATATTGATGAAAAAATGCCTGTCCTTAATTTTCTTTGTGCTCGTCGCCTCGTCGCCTATTGCCGCCGATCGGCCGAACGTCGTGGTCTTCTTGACCGATGATCAGGGCTGGGGCGACCTCAGCATCAACGGAAACAAGAATTTGAATACGCCGCATATCGATTCGCTGGCTCGAGAGGGTATTCGATTCGATCGATTTTATGTTTGTGCGGTGTGCTCTCCTACTCGGGCGGAGTTCTTAACGGGCCGCTACCATGCCCGCAGTGGCGTCTACAGCACTTCCCAAGGAGGGGAGCGGATGGACTTGGATGAAGTGACCATCGCTGACACCTTCAAAGCCGCAGGCTATGCTACGGGAGCATTTGGCAAATGGCACAATGGGATGCAGTACCCGTATCACCCAAACGGTCGTGGATTCGACGAATATTACGGGTTTGCTTCCGGCCATTGGGGCGACTACTTTTCCCCGCCTCTTGAACGGAATGGCAAGATCGTCCAGGGCGAAGGTTTCCTCGTCGATGATCTGACGGACAAGGCCATGAAATTCATGGAGAAGAATAGGGACGGGCCGTTTTTCGCTTACATCCCTTACAACACCCCTCACTCGCCGATGCAGGTTCCGGACGAGTTTTGGGAGCGATTCAAGGATAAGGAAATCGTCATGCGGAATCGTGAACCAGAAGGGGAGGTGATGTCCCATCTCCGTTCCGCCTTAGCGATGTGCGAGAACATCGATTGGAATGTTGGCAGAGTTCTTGAGAAGCTCGACGATCTTGGGATCGCAGATAACACGATTGTAGTTTATTTTCATGACAATGGCCCCAACGGCGTAAGGTGGAACGGGGATATGAAAGGCCGAAAAGGATCGATCGACGAGGGTGGTGTGCGCACAGCCATGCACATGCGCTGGCGGGCTAAGTTCGAGAAGGGAAAAGTGGTTAAGCAGATCGGCTCTGGTATAGATCTACATCCTACATTGGCAGATCTGGCGGGTATTCCGACAGTGAATAAAAAGCGACTGGATGGGCGTAGCCTAAAACCTTTGTTGCTAGAGGACAATCCCGATTGGAAAGGACGGATCATCATCAACCAATGGAAAGACAGGATCAGCGCTCGCAATCAGAGATATCGTTTGGGTGATGACGGTGGTCTCTATGAAATCAACCGAGATCCAGGGCAGCGAAATGACGTTTCTCAACAAAATCCGGACGTGGCCAAACGCCTTCAAGCGGCCATCGATCATTTCAAGAAGAATGCAATGAAGGGCTATGGCCAGGACGATCGCCCATTTATATTCGCTCATCCAGATTACAAATATACGCAGATTCCTGCTAGGGATGGGATCGCCCATGGTGAGATTGAGCGATCGAACCGTTGGCCCAATTGCTCATTCTTTCGGAATTGGGTAAATGTAGACGATATCATAACGTGGGACGCTGAAGTAGGCTTTAGTGGTAAGTACCGCGTGGAAATCGAGTATGCCTGTCCGGAGGAAGATGTGGGATCGACGATTCAGTTGAGTTTTAACAACTCTAAATTGAAAGGTAAAATTACCGAAGCCCATGACCCTCTGTTGCGAGGTGGCGAGAACGATCGCCATCCTCGGGGAGAATCCTACGTGAAGGATTTCAAAACCATGGAGCTCGGAGTAATCGATCTCGAGAAAGGCGTGGGTACTCTCACCCTAAGCGCTCTCGAAAAACCGGGAAGTCAAGTAATGGAATTCCGGCTGCTAATGCTGACGCGGGTAGAGTGAAGGATATTTTTACAGGAAACGCCCCGCTAATGCAGGACTACAAGATGGCTCTACAGCGAGCGAGCAAGATGAGATTAGAAAAGCTTGAGTTCAATGAGTATCATGCTTAAGCGTTAGCGGGATCAATCCAGTGAATGCAGGGGGCACATCCTATTAAATAAAAGTTTTTATGACGATGTATTTTAGACGAATTATGATTATGGTCACGGCGTTGACCTTGCTTATTACATGCACTTTAGCGGCTAGATTTGCGAAAGGCGAAACCCCGCCCAATATCGTCCTCATTTTCATCGATGACATGGGTTATGCGGATATTGGACCGTTCGGGGCTCGTGATTTTTCGACTCCTAATCTCGACCGTCTAGCTGAGGAAGGTCGCAGGTTTACCGATTTTGCGGTCACCGCGCCGGTTTGTTCGGCATCCCGGGCATCATTGCTGACCGGCGTTCTGCACATTAGGATAGGCGTTACAGGAGCTTACAATCCCAAAGCCATAGAGGGTATCCACGAGCAGGAAATGACGCTTGCCGAGTTGTGTAAGCAAAAGGGATACGCGACTGCGATATACGGAAAATGGCACTTAGGGCATCATCCAAAGTTTCTTCCGTTGAATCATGGCTTTGACGAGTATCATGGAATTCCTTACTCGAACGATATGTGGCCTTGGCATCCTCGGTATCATGGCTTGGCTCCTGACGATCCAAAGCGGAGGGAAGTCTATCCAGATCTCCCCTTAATCGAAAATGATCGGGTTATCGACGCGGATGTGACAGCCGAGGACCAGAAAAATGTGACGCAATGGGCAACGGAACGGGCTCTGGACTTCATCGATAGGCAACACAAGAAACCCTTCTTTTTATATCTGCCCTATTCTATGGTGCATGTGCCGCTATTCGCCAGCGACGCGTTTATTGGCAAGAGCGGGACGGGCTTGCTGGGAGACGTTATAATGGAGCTCGACGATTCCGTCGGTAAGGTTGTCGATAAGCTTCACGAATACGGAATCGCCAATAACACTTTGATAGTCTTCACTTCCGACAATGGCCCATGGGTAAGCTACGGGGATCATGCAGGATCGGCGGGTCCATATCGGGAAGCTAAAGGGACTTCATTTGAAGGAGGAATCCGCGTTCCCACGATTTTCTGGTGGCCGGGAGAGATTCCGGCCAACACGAACTGCGATGAATTCGCTTCCACAATAGATATACTGCCGACGGTGGCTAAGTTGATTGGAGCACAAACGCCTAACCATAAAATTGATGGCAAAGATATCGGGCCTCTGTTGTTCGGAGAGCGTGGGGCACTCTCGCCGCACGAGACCTTTCCCCATTATTATCAGAGACAGTTGCAAGCGGTGAGAAACGAACGATGGAAACTCGTGTTTTCCCATAAATACCGCTCGCTCAATGGTCGGCAGGGCGGAACGGGTGGATTGCCGGTGGACTATAACCAGAACTTGGCATCGCTAGCATTGTACGACTTGGACAATGATCCAGGTGAAACGAAGAATGTTATTAATCAGTATCCAGAAATTTATGCCGAATTGCTGGACGCTGCGGAAGCGTATCGGCAAGAACTGGGCGATCGGTTGACCAAAACTAGAGGGAGCGGCTTGCGGGAACCCGGAAGACTTGGACCTAATGATAGAAGGCTAATTTGGTATTGAGCCTAGGAGATGAAGCGGAATTTATTTCACATCGCTCATGCTTCGCTAGATCCCAGCTTTGCTTGGTCAGGATCCCCGACTTGTCTGGGCCATGATTGATGTTGTTTTCACGAACAATTCTTATTGATCACTCTTTATTCAAGATGGCATTGGTTCCGGCTAAGCCGGATCCAGCTGGTCTCGCTTCGCGAGCGGCTTTAGCGATCTCGCGACTGCGGGAAAGCGATGTCGAAAAAATGCATACAAATTGATACTCTACATGTCCCAATTAACCAAATGCCTGATCGTCCTTAAATTAATTATCGCCGGTTCGGTGCCCATTTTTAGCGAACAGCCAAATATCATCTTTATTATGGCGGATGACATGGGTTATGGGGACGTTCAGGCATTGAATCCTCGATCAACGATTCCGACGCCTAATCTCGATCGCCTGGCTCGGGAAGGTATAACCTTTACAGATGCCCACTCACCATCTGCGGTCTGCACGCCTACTCGCTATGGAGTGCTCACAGGGCGTTATTGCTGGCGGAGCGATTTAAAACGCGGAGTATTGAATGGATACGGAGCCCCAATAATCGAGCGGGATCGGGAAACCGTCGCTAGAGCCCTCAAGAGCCAAGGTTATTTTACTGGTGTGATCGGCAAATGGCATTTGGGTTTAGGCTTTCAGAAGACGAATGGAGAATGGGACTGGAGCAAGGCTTTGGACTACTCGCCTGTAGATATTGGTTTCGACCGGTCCTTCGTTATCCCGGCCTCACTCGATTTTCCTCCTTATGTCTACATTGAAGGCCATCGGATCACTGGTCGTCCGGACCGGACACAGCCAGCTCAGTCATTTCCCGCTTTTCTCAGAAAAGGGGAGTTGGGGTCGGACTTCTCCATCATCGATTGCCTGGATCGCATAACTTCAGAAGCAGCCGACTTTATTGTGGAGCGTTCTAAGGCTTCCGTGCCGTTCTTTCTTTATTTTCCGCTCACGGCTCCTCACAAGCCCACCCTGCCGCACAGCCGTTACCAAGGCCGAAGTGGGTTGGGGCCTTACGGGAATTTCGTGATTCAAGTAGATGAAGTCGTCGGTAGTATTTTGGATACAATCGATAAGCAGGGGATTGCCGATAATACTGTGGTCTTCTATACCTCGGACAATGGATCATATATGTACCGTTACCAAGATCCAAGTGCGGTTGACCACATTAAAGACGCCTCGGTTCAAGGCTACTACGAAGGGAACCATATAGCCAATGGACCTTTGCGAGGAACGAAAGCGGATATTTGGGAAGCGGGCCATCGCGTGCCGTTTTTCGTCCGTTGGCCGGAAAGAATTCAAGCCGGTTCGACGACCGACCAGACAATTACCCACACGGATTTCTTCGCCACAGCTGTATCCATAGCGGGAGGAACGGTCCCCGGTGCCAAAGTGGCGGCTCAAGACAGCTTCGATTTTTCACCGTTGCTATTCGGCAGAGAGAAGGGCTGGAATCGGGCCCCGGTCATCCATCACTCGGGTGGGGCGATGTTTGCGATTCGAGAAGGGGATTGGAAACTGATTCTCGGTAGTGGCTCTGGCGGTCGAGAGCAGCCTCGTGGCAGGCGATTTGAGCATCCGTATAAGCTATTCAATTTGAAGGATGACATCGGGGAACGGGATGATCGATACCGAGAGTTTTCGGAAAAGGCTCAAGAATTGGAGCGAAAAGCGCTTGAGCTCATTAGCAGCGGTAGCAGCCGCTAGAATCAGGATTCAGTTTATTGACTCCCTCTCATGCACTCGGTAGCAATAAGAGAGCAGAGATACCCTATCGGCTCTGTATTGGCACTATGCTCACTAGAGGAACCAGGGGTATTCCGTCCAGGGTAATTCGATTAGTAGATTGGAAGCTCGTTGAGCGTTATGAAGATAGAGGGGTCTATCTCTACGACTTGAAGATCTATATTGGAGAACTAAACGACCTGGCTTTTTCTCAGCCGAGCCGAGTGCAAGCGATGTACCAGCAGTTCCACGCTTGGTACCGAGAAATGGATGCCGAGTTTTTGCAGTCCAAAGATCGTTGGCGTCCAAAGGGGTAGGTAAAATTTCTCCGCCCGAACGGTCGCCATGTTTGACTTTGCCAGGATAACAGCGCCATTTTGGAAGCCATTATTTATTATCAGAGAATAGCGTATGACCCAAAATATCTATAACCGTCGTTCTTGGCTGCAGACGATGCTCTATGGTTCGGGAGCTTTGTTTGGCATTAGCGCAGCCAGTCTTCTTGGCCGAGCGGCTCCGATAAGCCCGAAAGATAACATCAAGGTAACCAAATTGGAGACCTTCGTGCTCAAGAATTCGTGGGTATTCGTTAAGATATATACAGATGCGGGAATCACGGGTTGGGGCGAGATGCTTAAAGACGATGCCAAGGCCTGCGCGGCAGGAGCCTTGGAAGTAG
>Ga0310343_10000780_pt1 | contig 15658 bp, 2 predicted proteins | sample HC15DNA2025_MG_FD_203519 | JGI IMG/M metagenome (GOLD analysis project Ga0310343, IMG submission 203519) | Marine microbial communities from station ALOHA, North Pacific Subtropical Gyre - HC15-DNA-20-25_MG | ecosystem: Environmental > Aquatic > Marine > Oceanic | place: Pacific Ocean: North... | reverse complement strand
AATCAAATAGGACCTGAGTGGGACGAAGATAAATGTTATGTTGAAGGAAGACAAGACAAAGGTGGTAACGTTAGAAGTGAAAAATACACAGTAAAACAATTGGAAGATGAAGCTAAAAAGAAATTTGTAAGAGACAGTAATTTACCAAACTATACATCACCAAGAACAGGAGAGAATAGAATTATAGGACCAGGTGATAGGACAATATTCAGAACAAAAACTAGGGAAGATGCTGCAGATAATGATGCAAAATATGGAGGTCTCCCTACTGGTAAATGGCATTCTACAACAGGGGATCAAAAATCTTTTTATGATAGAAGAAATACAGAATATGATGAGTGTGACGGCGTGAGGACAATACTAAATAAAATTAATAAGAAAATTGATAATACACCTGACTGGAAATCTAATAATACTTACGTGTATCAAAAAAATTGTAGTCCTGTTTATGATTGGGACGGTAAATATTATATGTCTAGTGCTGATGCTCTAAAAAACTGGGATGGAAAAGCAACAGAAGAAACAAAGACTAGCACTGATACAGGTAGGGTAGTATTGAATGACGAAGAAAAGAAAAAGTATCCAGCTAGCAGTATGAGAAAAACCACTAATGGTAAATTTTTAACTAATGAAATGCATACTGCATCTGAATGTCAAAGACCAGGATTGGATAGCGCTTATGCTTGGTGTGGAAGAGAGAGTACTGATGATTTTATACAAATGATAACTGTTTCAGGAGGTTTAGAAATGATAAAAGGTGTCGTTACTCAAGCGAGAAAGGATACTGCCCAATATGTTAAAACTTTCGAAGTCTATGTTAGTCGTAATGGTGATTCTTGGCAACAAGTTAAGGATGCTTCTGGGAATTTCACTTTTAGTTCTCCATTTACAGATAAAGGGAATAAAAAAATAAAAAATTATTTCCAAAAACGAGTAGAAGCAAAATACATCCGTTTTGTACCAAAAACATGGAATCGTCATAATTCAATGCGTATAGGATACATTAAAGACCTTAGTAATACAGTTGATTGTTCAGGAGGTGATGGAATGTTAAATGGAGAACCTTGGTATAGAATAACTTTTAACAAACAAAAAACAATAGATAGAAATGGTATGAGTCAAGGAACTCATAGTGATACTAAACAGTGTCCTGAAGATGGTGCTGTTATAAGTTATAGAAGAGGACAAGCACCAGTAACAGGTTTTGATGTTAATGAACTTAGTATCAGTACTGGTGTTGCTGATTTACAAACATCTATGAATAATTTATCAGCATCGTTCGGTAGTTGTGGAAATGATGCTACAAGATCAGGATGGTACAATTCAACTGCAGGTACTTCAACTGGATGGTCTGATTGTTATAAACCTAATTCATCAGGAAAGAGATCAGACACAAAGGCTGTTTGTATAGATGATGGTGGTCATAATTATAAGTATAACATATGGACATCTGTTTCAACAAGCGATTATAAACCATGGAAACCTAAGGATAATTATGATGATTATTCAACAAGTGATAAAGTAATGCATCGTTATAACGTCACTAGGCAGGAATGTTTCAGAAAAAAATGTCATATATTACCTAAATATACTACGGAAATATGGACATCTACGCACGCAGCAGGTAGTGGTGGAAATAAATCAAAAATAATGAATCTTGCTGATAAAGGAACAGATGGTTATGTTAGAAATAATGCTTATACATGGTCTAATAAATTTAATAATGAATTGGTTACTAAAGTAGCTGCTCATTGGGGAATCACAGCTGGTTCAGCTGATAATTGGATAACTAATAATTACAAAATTAAAGAACTAGAAGGTTGTTGTGATGGGTTTAGTGATTTTCAGTCCTGGAATTCCACTTATAGAGGACGAAGTAATACTAGGGTAAATGGGGGTAATACTCTTTATGGTTGGCATTCTCCGAATCCAGCAACAGCTGCGAACAGGATTAAGTGGTACAGAGATGCAGTTACTAATGACAGTGACAGAGTACCAAATTCTAGGAAATATTGTGCAAATAAAGGTTATAAGTTAGCTTCAAAATCTGATGCTACTGATAGTTGGTCTAGGTGCGCAGCTGGTATTTGGGAAGATTATTTAGGTTATCATATGGGTTATAAACATTCAGGTGGTGGTTGTGGAGGAAAAGGTTGGAACTGGTGGGGTACTAGTAGTTATGGAGGAAGAAGTGCTTATTGTACATATGATGGAATGAAAAAAGATAAACGAAATGATTTTGCATATATTAGATGGAAAATTGCTGGTGAAAATAAAATTCCTGTTGGAATTAAAATACAGCCATATAATCATTCATCAGTTTATAAGACATATATGCCTGAAAAATTGTGGATAGCTGAACTTGATAAAACTATACATATCCCTGCTCCTTCTAGTCAACAACAAATATATGTGTATATATTTAATCATGATGATAGGTTAGCTTTAAAAAACAAAAATATTCATATATACCCATATTATAGGTCTGAGAAACATGTAGCATTTAGAACAAACCTTTTATACGGTATTGACGGAGATGGTCAAAGTATTGAAAAATTTGGGATGTAAAAACTTGAAAAAATAATATTGTAAATATATTAGTATGGGTAATATAATTGCAAATTTATTTGGACCAAAAGAAGAAAGTGAAGATACAAGAATTAAAAAAAGAATTTCGGAATTAGACCCTAAATTAAGTGAGAAAGAAAAGAAAAAAGAAATAGAAAAAATAAATAAAGAAGAAAAGAAAAAGACCGCTCAAAATGCAAAATCTAATTTTAACCCGGTTAGTATTTTTAAAGATAGAACTCCTAAAGAGTTAGATGAACGTGTAAAAGCTATTGTTAAGGCTAAATTAAAAGAAAATCCTAAAATGACAGATGAACAACTCGCTAAATTAATAAGTGATACTACTGTTTTAGTTGTGGAAGATTTAGCTACGGAGTGCCAAGAAGAATATTCATTAATGAAGACAATTTTAAGTCCTAAATATGGTAATGGTAAATGGCCTACTAGAACAGAATTAGAAAAACTTATTGATGAGAAAAATTTTCCATGGTCTAAAAGTCAAATTATGTTTTGGCCAGAAGAAAAAGATATTACAAGTTGTCAAGTAGTGAATATAATTAAAGATAAAATTAAAATGAGTAATATTTGTGTTTATTCCTTAGGGTATGATAATATAGTTAAAGAGTGTAATGTAGATTGTGGTAAAGGAACTGAAATTAAATCTAAGAGTATTGTTAAAAATGTTAATGAAGATTTCCCTTCAATTCAACCTTGTTCAGGAGAACCTCAAAAAGAATTTATATGTGACTCAGGAAAAGTCTGTAAAGAAGATTGTAAATTAGAAATTGATATGACAAGTTTTGGTAAAGCTAGGTGTAGTAAACCTTGTGATAGTGGAGATGGTCCTGGAGAAAAAACTTATAAAATAAAATATTTAAAATCTTCAAAAGGTGGAGGTTCTTGTGACCTAGATGAAAAAGGTAAAAAAGAAGGTGAAAAATATGACGTTACTGTTCCATGTAACGAAGATAAATGTCCTGATTGTAGTATTAAAAGTAAAGGACCTTATAAGGATCAAGTAGTAGATTATACAAGAAGTTCAATAATGGATGGAAAAACAATTCCATACACAGCATGTCTTTTACCAAAAGAAGATGGAACTTATAAAGATATAGATTGTGGTGGAAATGAAGGTGGGTTCAATTATAATAAAGGTGCAAGGTCTAAATATAGTGTAACTTACAACATAACAAAAGATGATTATGGTGTTCAGAGTTGTACTAAAGGGGAAGATGTTGTTGAAGAACCATGTTCAGTTAATGCATTTACTCCTGACCTCCAACCTGTGGTTAAAGATGGTAAAATTGTAAAAGGTGGAGGAGAACCTTGTGGTAACGAATGTATTTTAAGTGATGATTATCCTCGTTTAGTAATGGTTGACGGAAAAGAATGTAGTAAAGAGTGCGGAACAGGTAAAAAAAGAATGAGGAAGGTTGTCAAATCTAAAAGTGATGCACCTTACTGTCCTTGTAAGAACGACCCTAGTAAATGTCCTTATGAAGAAGTAGATTGTAACACAAACGCTTGTATAGCTCCTTGTGTTTATGCCAATGAAGGTAAACATGTACAAATCAATGACTATTGTCCTGGTGTAGACGGACCTAATAAACACATTGTATGGGATACTGATAAAGAAAAATGGTATGATTCTGTTAAAAACAAGTACTTTCCTAGGGGAGATTTTATTAAAAAAATGAGAGTTCCAACAAAAAAACCACCAATAGGAAAAGGATTGTGTTACCAAGGTAATAAGGCTGACTTTATTGATCAATGTAATTTAGATGGGACAGAGAAACCGATAGATGGTAAATGGGGACCGTGGGAATTTGATAGTTATATAGGAGAACCTAATACTCTTCAAACAGTATCTCCTAAATACAGAAACTGGGATGACCCTTCTAATCCTAATTCACAAGCTAAAATAGATAAAAGAGTTAAAGATAGACTTGACGCCAATGAAAAAGATCCTATTACTGGTGAAGTTTTATCAGAAGATACTATAAGAAAAGAAGAAACGCATTGTGTTGATGAAAATTATTTAATGGTAGATGGCATACCTTTACCAGGGAAAAAATACGTTAGGAGTATATCTATTTTTCCAGAATATGGAGGTAAAGACGTGGTAGGTCCTTCTGAAAAAATAGAATCTTACATGAAAAAAGATGATGGGAGTTATTCAAGATATTGTCCAGTAGATAAAGCTCTTATACCTGAAGTATGGTTTGGTGATGGTCAAACTACTGGGGCTACATGGGAACAAGAAAGATGTTACAAAATAGACGGAACAGGTAGGAGTAAAAAATATAGAGTTTCAGAATTAGATGAAGAAGCTAGTAAAAGTTTTACAAGAGATGTTAATTTACCTGAATACGCAACACCATCAAGGACAGGAGAAAAAAGAATTATAGATGCAGGCACTAGGACTATATATAAAGTTAAAACAAGAGGCGGTGATGAAACTCCTGCCGAAAAATACGGAGGTCTTCCAGATGGTAAATGGCATCAAACTATAGGAGATCAAAGTTATACATACGATAGAAGAAACAATGAATACGATGAATGTGAAGGAGTTAGAGACATACTAAAGAAAATTAGAAATAACAATAATGATTGGAAAGCAGAAGATAGATATGTTTTACAAAAAGATTGTAACCCTGTTTATGATTGGGACGGTAAATATTATATGTCTGATGCTGATGCTCAAGCTGGGAAAACAGGAGAAGAAATAAAAACACACTCTGAAACAGGTAGGGTAGAATTGAGTGCCGAAGAAAAGAAAAAGTATCCAGCTAGCAGTATGAGAAAAACTACTAATGGTAAATTTCTAACTAATGACATGCATACTTCATCTAATTGTCGAAGACCAGGATTAGATAGTGCTTATGCTTGGTGTGGAAAACAAAGTACTGATGATTTTATACAAATGATAACTGATTCAGGAGGTTTAGAAATGATAAAAGGTGTTGTTACTCAAGGAAGAAAAAACAATAATAGGACATATCAATGGGTTAAAACTTTCGAAGTTTACGTTAGTCGTAATGGTGATTCGTGGAAACAAGTTAAGGATGCTTCTGGAAATTTCACTTTTACTGGGAATACTGATAAGGATACAAAAGTAAAAAATTATTTTCAAAACCGAGTAGAAGCAAAATACATCCGTTTTGTAACAAAAACATGGAAGAATCATAATTCAATGCGTATAGGATACATTAAAGACCTTTCTGGTACCATTGATTGTACAGGAGGTCATGGAATACAAGGTAGTACAGAACCTTGGTATAGATTAACTTTCAATAAACAGAAAACAATACAATCAGGAGGTTATAGTGAAGGAACACATAGTAATACTAAACAGTGTCCTTCAGACAGTGATGTTTTAACTTATCAAAAAGGAAGTGAACCTGCAACAAATTTTACAAATCTTAAATTAAATTTTAATGGAACAGTCAAAGAAAATTCTTTACAACAGGCAATGAGTACTCTTTCCGCTAGTTTAGGAACTTGTGGAAATGATGCTGAAAGATCAGGATGGTTCAATTCAACTTCAGCTACTTCAACTGGATGGTCTGATTGTTTCAAACCTAATTCAAAAGGACTTAAAAGTAGTAACGAAGCTGTTTGTATAAATGATGGTGGTTATAATTATAAGTTTAATAAATGGACTTCTGTTTCTACAAGTGATTATAAACCGTGGAAACCTAAAGATGACTATGAAGACTTTGCTCCAAATGATAAAGTATCACATAAGTATAATACAATTAGAAAACAGTGTTTTAGAAATACATGTCATGTATTACCTACTTTTACAACTAAGATGTGGAAATCTACACATTGTACGGGAGAAACTGGGGCTGGATTTGAAGCTTTCATTATAAATATTTCAGATAAAGGAATCGATGGGTATGTAAGAAATACTGCATATACATGGGCTAATAAATTTAACAATACATTATATACAGCTGCAGCTGGTAAATTAGGAGTCACGCCTGGTTCAGCAGATGATTGGAGCATAAATGATTATGAAATAAAAGAAGTAGAAGGTTGTTGTAATGATAATACTGATTATGATTCAGTTAATCGACATTGGAGAGGAAGGAGTAATACTAAAATAAATGGACGATATGGTTGGTGGAACGTTACTGCTGGTACAAACAAAGTTGATTATTATAAAAATGCCATAAGTGAAACAACCAAAGCAGCTGCTGAAGATTTTTGCGAAGATATTGGTATGCAATTAGCTAATAGGGCTAAGATTAACTCAAGTTATGATGTTTGTGATTACGGTAGATGGACAGATATGGTAGGATACTATCGTAAAAGTGGTTGTGATTTACACCAGTGTAAAACTGTTCATTTTTGGAATCGTTGTTATTGTAAAAGTACTAAAGGGAATTTAGATGGACGAGGTGGTTCTAAAAGATATCACAGTTGGGCATTATCTAATGCTAAAATGACATATGAAAAATGTCATAGTAAATGTCAAAGTCAACCTGAATGTTCGAAAACAAATAATGCTTGGAACGACACTGGTGATTTATTTCATGGAAGTCAAAGTCCTTATTGTCAATATAAAAACAGAAACAATTCATTTAAAAACCCTAGGTTTGTAATGAAATTTAATTTTTCAGAAGAAAGAAAACAGGGAACTTTTATTCCAGTAGGAATTAAAGTACAACCTGGTGATTCTACTGCTTCTCTTGGTGATCAGCAAAAAAGAATGCCTTCTAAAATAAAAATAGAAGATAGAATAATTAAACTTTCTAAACCTACTGTAAAAAATCAAATACATACTTATATGTTCAAAAAAAGCGATAGACAAGCATGGAAAAATAAGGATTTAGTCATTCATTTATTATCAGGAGACAGTGATGTCACGACTATGAGAATTAATTTATTGTATGGTATAGAAGGTAAAGGAAATAGTATAGAAAAAAATGGAATATGTACTATTTAATAAAATATTTTTGTGTAAAAAATAATATTGTAAATATATTAGTATGGGTAATCTATTTGCATCTTTATTCGGAAAAAAAAAAGATATAAATGAAAAAAAATCTATAATTACAAAAAAATTTCTTGAAGAAGAAACAGAATTTACAAAAGATTTTATTGATAAAACAGTTACAAAAATTAAAGAAAAAGAACAAGAAATATTAAGAGGTAACACCGTTGTAGAGGTTATCCAAAATGTTTTTAAGGATAGAGTACCAAAAGAATTAGATGAAAGAGTTAAAAAAATTGTTAAAAAAAAAATAAAAGGTAGGTACAATATTACTGAAGAAGAATTAGCTACTATAATAAGTAATGCTACTGTTGCAGTAATAGAAGATTTATCTATTGAATGTGAAGAAGAATATAAACTTGTTAAAACTATATTAACTCCTAAATATGGTAATGGAAAATGGCCAACTAAGCAGAAATTAGAATATTTAATTGATAAAAAAGATTTCCCTTGGTTAAAAAGTCAAATTGATAAATGGCCAGAAGAAAAAGACATAATAAGTTGTTCTCAAATTAAAGACGTTAGAGATAAAATTATGATTAATAATCGTTGTATTTTTAGTTCAGAATATTCAGAGATCAAAAATAAATGTGACGTAACATGTGGAAAAGGTATAGAAGGTAGAACAAAAAAATTAATAAAAAATATCAACAAAGATTTTCCAAGTTTTCAGAAATGTGAAGGAGATCTACCTTATAAAGAATTTGTATGTGACACAAAAAAAATATGCAAAGAAGATTGTAAAATACAAATTGATACAAAAAGTTTTGGGGAAGCTAAATGTAGTAAACCTTGCGATAGTGGTGATGGTCCAGGGGAAAAAACTTATAAAATAAAGTATTTAAGTTCTTCAAAAGGTGAACCTGACAATATGGGTTCATGTGAGATTGACGAAAAGGGAAAAGTAGTAGGACAAACTTATAATATAACTGTCCCTTGTAACAAAAAAAAATGTCCTGATTGTGAAATCGAAAGTAAAGGTCCTTATAAAGATGATTATGTTGATTATACTAGAAGTGTAACAATAAATGGTAATAATAAAACTTATACAGCATGTCTTTTACCACAAGAAGATGGAAGTTATGAAGATATAGATTGCGGAGGAGCAGAGAGTGGTTTTAATTATAACAAAGGAGCAAGATCTAAGTACAACATGAAATATAAAGTTACTAAAGATGCATTCGGGGTCCAAAATTGTACTAAAGGGGAAGATATCATAGAAGAGGGTTGTCCTGTAAACGCATTCGAACCTAATCTTCTACCTATTGTAGGAAATGATGGTAAACTTTTAATAGGAGGAGGTGAAGAATGTGGTAATGAATGTATTTTAAGTGATGATTACCCAAAAGTAGTCGAGGTAGATAAAAAAGAATGTAGTAAAACTTGTGGTGGAGGAATAAAGAGAATGAGAAAGGTTGTTAAAAGAAAGAGTGATGCTCCTTATTGTCCTTGTAAGTATGACGAGAGCGCATGCCCGTATGAAGAAATTCCATGTAATACACAAGATTGTATAGCTGATTGCGTTTATCCAGATGGTGAAGATACAAAACACGTACAGATAAATGACCCTTGTCCAGGAACAGTAAAGGGAATAAATGAGAACGTTAAATGGGATACTATAAAAGAAAAATGGTATGTTCCATCAGAAGATAAATATTACCCAAGAAGTCATTTCATGAAGCATTTAAGAGTTCCTACATTAACACCAACAATAGGTAAAGGGAAGTGTTATCAAGGTAATAAAGCTGATCGTTATGAAAATTGTAGTATTGAACTTGATGGTGTAAAAAGACCAATCGATGGTTATTGGAAACCTTGGAAATTTGTTGAATATACTCAAAAAAATCTTTCTCTTTCAACGGTAGATACAAAATACATCAATTGGGATGATTCATCAAATCCTAATTCAAAAGATAAAATAGACAAAAGAGTTAAAGCTAGACTTGATGCTAAAGATAAAGATTCTGTCACTGGTGAAATTCTATCTAAAGGAACAATAGAACAAGAAGAAAAACATTGTATAGATGAAGATTATCTTTCTTTTTCCGAAGGTCCGACAAAAGAATATGAAAGGGAAAGAGTATTGGCTAAGTATAACGGGGACGAAGCGGAAGGTGATACTATTAAAAGCATTCCTTATATGAAAAAAGGTACTGGTTATACAAGATATTGTCCTGTTGACGCACCACTGTTTCCTGAAACGTGGATATCTGTTGGGAACCAAATGGGTGCTCAGTGGGAATACGATAAATGTTATAACCCAGACGGGTCAGGTGGCAGAGTTAAGAGATATAGTGTTTCAGAATTAAAAGAAGAAGCTAAGAAAAAATTTAGAAGAGATTCCAATTTACCAAATTATGGTCCACCTAGGGATGGAGAAAAGAGAATAATAGGAGCAGGTAGTAGGTCTATTTTTAAATACAAAGATAGAGATGACGATGATAAACTTCCAGAAAAACATGGAGGTTTACCAGTTGGTAAATGGCATTCTACTATAGGAGACCAATCTGATGTGTATGATAAAAGAACTAGGGAATATGGTGAATGCGAAGGCGTGGAAGACATACTAGATAAGATTAATAAAAAAATTCCTAATAAAAATCCTGAGTGGGAAGCAGAAGAACGATATGTTCATCAAAAAGATTGTAATCCTGTTTACAATTGGGACGGTAAATATTATGTTAGTCAAGATGCTGCAATAGCTGGTGAATCAGGAGAAGAAATAAAAACACACTCTGATACGGGTAAAGTAGATTTAAGTAGCGAACCTATACCAGGGGACATATTATCAAAAGACATGTATCCAGGTGCTGGTATGAAACAAACCACTAAAGGTAAATTTTTAACTAATGCCATGCATTCTCATTGTCAAAAACCTGGTTTAGATAGTAGTACAGGCTGGTGTGGTAGTGTAGATACAAAAGATTTTTTACAAATGATAACTGTGTCTGAAGGTATAGAAAGAATAAAAGGTGTAGTTACTCAAGGAAGAAAGGATGTTAATCAATGGGTTAAAACTTTTGAAGTTTACGTCAGCCGTAATGGTGATTCTTGGAAACAAGTTAAGAATGCTTCCGGGAGTACAACTTTTACTGGGAATACTGATAAAAATACAAAAGTTAAAAATTATTTCAATGAAATAGTAGAAGCAAAATACATCCGTTTTGTAACAAAAGACTGGAATAATTACAATTCAATGCGTATAGGATACATTAAAGACATTTCTGGTACTGTTGGATGTACAGGAGGTAGTGGATTATTAAAATCACAAGAACAAGAACAACCTTGGTATAGACTAACTTTTAATAAACAAAAAACAATAGATTCAGGAGGTTATAGTGAAGGAAAACATAGTAGTACTAAAATATGTCCTCCAGACGGTGAACCTTTAACTTATCAAAGAGGTGGTAATATCAGTACAGATTATGAAAATATTAAATTGTATAATGACAACAAAATAAGTAAAAAGTCGTTAAAAGAAAAAATGAATGAATTAAGTTCTGGACTTCCTTCTTGTGGAACAGATGCTGTAAGAACAGGTTGGAGAAGCTCTGATAGTGAAGGATCATTTTCTTGGAGTGATTGTGTAAAAGCTGACTCTAAAGGTTTAGAAACTTCTACCCTAGCTTGGAATGCTAATGATTATGGATATCGTTACATGTATAATAAATGGAAAAATTTTTCAGATAAGAGTGATTATAAAGAATGGTCTAATGATTTAGAAAATAAAACAAATTCTATGCATCCTAGTGGTCCAACAGAAACACTTAATAATGGTTCTATAGTTTATAAAGGAATACCAACAAGTTATACGAATAAAGATGGTCATAAGTACAATATAATTAGACAAACTTGTCATAGAGGTGTTAAAGGTGTACCTCCTAAATTATCAACTAATAAATGGGTAAGTACAATTCCATCTTCCTCTAATGAACAAGTTGGTTATAAAGGAACTGTTTGGAATTTAGAGAATGGAAAAGAAGGCTGGATTGATAGTAAAGTAAAATATACATGGAGTAATAAATTCCAAGGAAAAATTGATGATTTAGTTGGAAAAGATATGTATAATAATAAAATTAATCCTTATAAAGTAGTAGAAATAGAAGGAACTAACGATAATAACAGAGGTACTGATTCACATCCATGGTCTGATGGTTCTAAAGCTTATGGTGGTCATATAGGCGGCAGCAAAGCTTACCATAGTATTGGATATGATGCTAATAATTGGAATAGTTCTTTAAATAATTCTAAATCTGTTGCTAAGTATAAAAATGATACTGAATTTTACCCAGTAGGTATAAGAATTCAACCAAGAAAAGATGTTCCAAATCAGGCTCCTACTAAAATTCGTCTATATTTCGCTAATACTAATATTGATGTATTATTAGGAACATTTGCAAATACAAATGACGTAAAAACAATTTTAATTGATCCTACAAAAAGAAAACTTACTAAAAAATTCTATGTTTATTCTAGACATGGAAGAGATAGTCAAGCAGTGTCTTTTCGTATTAATTTTATAATAGGTAAAAAGGGAGAAGGATACAGTGTAGATCAAGGAAAAAATAATATTAGAAATGGAAATAAAGAACCAGTTGATTGTTCAATAGGAGACTGGTCTGAATGGGCTACATGCGGTGCTCCATGTGGTGGTGGGAAACAAACCCGCACTAGATCTATTGTCAAACCTTCGGATGGTGGAAAAAATGACTGTTCTGCGACTACAAAAGAGGAACAAAATTGTAATACTCATGTTTGCCCTTTAGATTGTATAGGTAAATGGAATGATTGGGAATATGACGGTAACAATGCTGTTAGTAATGTAAAAGATGAATCAAAAGACGAACATGGTTGTAAATACACAAGAACATGTTATGATGGATATATTCGAACATATACCCATCAACAGTCAAAAAAGGGTAGTGGTAAGGATTGTGATCACAAAAGCGGAACTACACAACTTAAAGTTGGAGCTTGGGTTTGTAGTTCATGGAAAAAAGGAAATTGTTTCATTGATACAAGTGGAGGCGGAGGCGGAGGCGGAGGCGGAGGAGGTTGTATTGGAAGTAATACTATTATTTTTACCGATAAAGGATATTTAAAATTAAAAGATATTAAAGTTGGTGATAAAGTTAAAAATAGATATGGTCAGTGGAGCGAAGTATATTATGTAAGAAATCATGGATTTAACGAAATCGAACATTTACAAATAGAATTTGAAGATAATGTTAAAGTAAGTTTAACAAAAGAACATCTTCTTTATAACTCTAGGGGTGAAAGAGTACGTGCTGATTCATTAAAAATTGGTGACTATGTTTTCGGTCAACAAAAAATTGTTAATATACGAAAAATAATGGATATACCATTAACACCTTGTATTATCGATGGTTCACTTAATATTGGTAATAAAATAATTTCATGTTGGTCTCATAACGAAGAAAATGCTAAGAAAATGGATAAAATATCAATTATGGCAAAAAAAATTCTTGACAGTGGTACTACGGTATTTGAACTTTCTGAAATAGCACATAATTTTTACAATCAATATCATTCTGGTAAAAAAGATTTATCAATTATGAAAAATTTAGTTAGTGATTATCTAAATAAAAAAAGTCTTGAAACAATAAATGTAAAATAATTTTTTAAAATATATTTATTACAAAACTATTTTGTAAAAAATAATCTTGTAATAAATTAAGTATGGGATTAGCGTTTGATAAAATGTTAAACAAACCTCCATTTGGACCTAAATGTGACCCTGAATGTCCTCCAGACCCTAGAGGAAGTATATGTTATAAAGGAAAATGTCAGTTCGATTGTCCATTAGGAAGTAAAAAAGAGAACAATAATTGTAAGTGTGAAGATGATAAATATAAATATCTTAATTCTAATAAGAAAATAAGAGATAGTTGGGGTCATTGTGTTCTTGATGAAAGTAAACGACCTCCTAAGGCTAAAATTTTAACAGAAAATGAATTAGTAGAAAAAGGTCTTACTTTTCCAGATGATTATCCTCCTTCATACAAAATGCAAGTTATAATGGAAGTTTCAGCAAAACCTGATATGTCTAAAGAAGAATTTAAAAAAAAAATGGAAGATGTTAAAAAATTATTTCAAAATTCTATTAAACAAAACTGTCCAGAAGAAGAAAAAATTTTACAAACAATTGAAGATTTAAATAATGGACAATGGCCAGAAAATACTAATAATATTCCTTGGGATTCTATTAAACCTTGGCCGAATAGAAATGAATTAGTAAATTGTGCAAGTATTACTCAATTATACAATACAATTAAAGAAAAAAATAAACCACAATATGGAGAAAATTATGATACTGTAGTAGAAAAATGTAATAGCGAATGCAATAAAAAAGTAAAAAGGAGTATTTCAAAAAACATTAATGAAAATTTTCCTTCAAGTACAAATACAGAAAAAAATGAAAAAATAGTTGATTGTACAAGTGAGTGTAACAGAGATTGTAGTTATACTATAGACACTGCAAGTCTTACTGAATGTAGTAAAAATTGTAATGATGGAAATGGACCTGGTAAAAGAACAGCTAAAATATCTATTTATAAAAAAGCTCTAGGGAATGGTTCATGTCCCGTTAAAAACGGAGAAGAAGGAAAAACTTACGATATAGAAATGGATTGTAATGATTACGAATGTCCACAATGTGAAGTTTTCATGAAAAAACCTTATTATGATGACACAGAAGACTACAGAGGATTTACTAAATTTGGTACAATTTATCAGAAATGTTTAAATAATGGGAAAGAAGTAGATTGTGGAGGAGCTGAGGGTGGTTTTAATTATAACAAAGGAGCAAGAACTAAATATTCAGTAGAATACAAAGAACTTAGTAATTCAAAAGGTAAATTATGTTTACCTGGTCCCCCTATTGTAACAGAGCCTTGCAAACCTTTCGCTGAAGATCCCGTTGGAAATAAAATTACAAAAAGTGATATCGGACAAAAAGTTTACGAAGGAGAATTAACAAGAGATCCTGACACTGAATTTGTAATGGGAGGAGGAAAGAAATGTAATGATACATGTATTTATAGTCATGATTATCCTAAGGTAGTAGAAGATTGTAATGCTACATGTGATGGGGGTATTGAAAAAAGACAAAAGATAGTAATAGCAGATAAAAGTGCTCCTTCTTGCCCTGAAGCAGAAAAGAAAGATTTTGTATGTGGTGATGCTCCGTGTAATGCTCCTTGTGTTTTACAAGGTAATGGCAAATATTATCAAACTAACGAAGCATGTCCAGGTGTTTATGGTGGACCATACGCTAATGTTACATGGGATAGTCAAAAAAATGAATGGAGTGATGGTAAACAACATGTAAGAAAAATGAAACAAGCAGTATTAGTACCTGCTATAGGTACTGGTACGTGTGAATTAAAAGAAAAAGAAGAACCTTGTCCAACTGATAATATAGTTCAACCAATTGATTGTAAATTTGGTCCTTGGAAGTTTAAAAAAATACAAGGTAGAAATATCACAGTTAATAAAGTAACTTATCCTCATTTATCACATCCAAGATATGGAAAAGATTGTGTTAATATTTTAGCATTAGGTATGAATGGAATTACTCCTAAAAAAGTTTTTACACGAGAAATAGAACAAGAAGCAATGTATGGAGGTAAAGCTTGTGTCGGTCCAATGGAAAAAAAAGAAGATTATTTAAAAGAAAACGGAAGTTATGAAAAAAATGCTTGCCCTCAAGATCAACAATTTGTACCTGGGTTATGGTCTGACATTAATTGGAATAATGACAATTGTAAATCATCCTATACAGAACAAGAAATTATAGATGAAAGTAAAAGAAATTTTGAAATAAATGAAAATTGGCCTTCTATGGATAATATAGAAAAACCAGGCAATAAACTTTTTTTCGAAACAAAATCTAGGGTAGAAGCACAAGACACTAACCTAGTATCTAAATATGGTGGATTTGAAAGTAAAAATTGGCATCCTTTACCGGGTAAGAACACCCCTGAAGAAAAATATCCACCTTTAACTGATTATAGACTGAACAAATATAGATTGTGTAAAAATTTATCTGAAATAAATTATCCTAAC
>Ga0310343_10000779_pt1 | contig 15660 bp, 6 predicted proteins | sample HC15DNA2025_MG_FD_203519 | JGI IMG/M metagenome (GOLD analysis project Ga0310343, IMG submission 203519) | Marine microbial communities from station ALOHA, North Pacific Subtropical Gyre - HC15-DNA-20-25_MG | ecosystem: Environmental > Aquatic > Marine > Oceanic | place: Pacific Ocean: North... | reverse complement strand
AGATGCTTCTTTGCGCCCGACAAAGATGATGCGTCAGACAAAGCATCGTCCCACGAGTGCTAGTATTCATAATTGTCGTAACTACCACCATCATCATCAAAATCATCAAAATCATCAAAATCATCAAAAAGAACGTCACGAAAAGAAAGGAGTCTCCACATCATCATCATCACAATCCAAAACGACGTTGACTTTAATTGCTTCCGCCGCACTGTCTATGTTTATATCGATAACGACGCCAATAGATGCAATTGCTGGCGGTGACGATGATAAGAAATTCGTGAGAAATATGATTGGAGGGTGTACTTCCGACAAGTTAGATTTGTTTAAAGACGTGAGGGCAAAGTTCTCTATGGAGGCTTCCACAGGGGCACTCCCGGAGGCTATATTAGATTTAGATAAGTGCGACTACTCAAACTTAGATTTGGACGCGAAAGTGTTGTCAGGGTTGATTGCTCGGAACGCTAATTTCGAAAATTCACAGTTGACGCACAACGAAATGTCTCGAACAGACGCTCGCGGGTCGAATTTCAAAGGCGTAAACTTTAAAGATACGAACGCGTATTCTACGCGTTTTGACGGAAGCAACCTGGAAAATGCAAATTTTGAAAACGTCATCTTATCCGGTGCATCGTTTGGAAAGTACAATGGAGAGTGGGCAAATATGAAAGGTGCAAACTTTGAAGGCGCTTTGTTGTCGTCATCGGACGCAAGAGAATTGTGTAAGAACCCTACGTTGGACCTCGAAGGACAAATGAACGTCGGCGGTTGCTAGAGAAAAATTGCTTTACTTTAACGACCTTTTATTTTGTAAATCGATCATCCAATTAATTCTAATACTGTATCTATATCATTTACTATGTACCACTGGTACCATTGGTACTTCAAATATCTATTGTTGTTGTTGTTGTTGTTGTTGTTGTTGTTGTTGTTGTTGTCCTCCAACATGAGCAGAAGGGGGAGCGGAGGCCGCGGCGGTGGCTTCTTGCAACTTTGACATTTGTATTGACATTTTATTTTCCATTTCTGCATAACGCTCAATCGTTTCTTTGTGCTTCGAAGCCGCAAGTTCAAAGATTTCGATTTCCGATTTACCTTCTTTTCTTGCGTTACTCATAATTTCTTTTTCCCTATGAAAAGCATCTTCGAGTAGTCGAAACTGATGCAGTTTGATGCGGCACTTCTTGATTCTATTCTCAGCAATCGAAGAATTCAATCTCTCAATTTCATTCTCTTCGCTTAACGCTGCATGTTTTACTGCGAGGATAGCAGCCGTGAACAAGGCGTTTGCCGAATCAACAAATTCGCGGTCAGTGATCTCATCCTCTTCATTCACTTTATTTTCAAGCAGTTTCAATATGGCCTCTCGAGCAGCAATAGCCGCGATTCGTGGTGAAAGCATTGTGCTTAGAAAGGAAATGCGTGCCAAAACTGGATTGCACAATTTCTCGTCGAAACTTTTTGCGCAAAAATCATATTCTTTTACATTTCTTGCATCGTCAATTGAAACGCCACGCGGAACGATGACTCGCTTTTTTAAATCATTCAAAACTGCATCTTGAATAGGTAAAGCAACGAAAGCTCGAATGCAATCTTCTGCCGTTCGAGTTTGAACGAAATCAGCAACTTCTTTCCAATTGCCGATGCCATAGTTTTCCAAAGCCTCCAATAAAGCGAGCAGCTCTGTTTCGTTCCAATCCTCAAAACCAATCTGAATTAGATTTTCATCGTCATCTGTATCGTTGATACTAGCTTTACGTGATATTCTGTCATCCTGCTTTGATTCAGCCGTAGCTGTATCCGCCCATATTGATTTGGCTTCAACGCGATCAAATTTGTCCGCTTGCAAACCTTCCGGAAAACGCGCACTCGAGAAGCAACCTTCGCACAAATCGCAATCGAAATCATCCACGAGATGATAATAGTATTTCTTCTTCGCGTCGTCATTGGTCCCAGAAATATCTTCTCTCAAAGAAACATCGCACGAACTGCATTTCATCTCACTTATTATTTTCAATTTTAACATTTGTCTTTGCGAACACGTCGAGGAGTTGCGTTTTGCGTCCAAACACATGGAATCCACCAAAACAAACGAATCGTGCTCAAATGCAGGACGCGATTCTAGATGTCTGATCTTTTCAAGAAAGTCAGAAGAGACGAGCGCAACTGCAGTGTCAGGTGAAGAGTTCACCCGAGGAACGTTTTTGGTCGTTCCTTTCGACCAAGGCCAGTTGATCACATTCCATCTTTCGAGAAACGAAAACACTCGTTGCACCTTCATTTCATTCTTTTCCACAGCAGCGCACGCTTCGTACGCTTCTTGAAGCATGAGTGCAACGCCAGGCTTCAAAGCTTTATATGCATTTATAATCGCATTACGAATTTTGATATACGTTTTCTTACTGTTATCAACGCTTTCTGCCCTATTCTTCCTCCCACTGCTTTTGGATGGGATGAAAAATTCTGGAAGGGACCGCTTCTCGACTTCACTCATTTCCGACCAATCAAACCAAATCGAGCAGTGTACAGGGATTCTGTATACTCCCACATTCTCTTCATTAGTGCTCTTGACGATTGTATCATCGCTGGTTTTATTGTCAGCAACGGCGTTTCCTGCACTCGGAAAAGCAGCGCTCGGAAGCTGACCATGTGTCAAGTTTTCCAAACATATTTTCTTCTTCAATTGGATCAAGCGTTTTTTTGCCTCGAGTTTAGAATCGTCCGTGGGATCTACACTCGCCACGCCACTCGATTTGTCGACATCAAAATCCGCAGAAGCTTTGATGAATGGATGCTGATCAACGACGTATTGACGCGTAGTTCTAAAATCAAGACGTTCTGATGCGCGAGAACTCAAATTCTCCTTACCGAGAGTCTCGTCCAATTCTCGTTCTTTTCGTTTCTTCTCTTCACTCGTAGCAGCATTGTGTTGTTGTTGTTGTTGTTGTTGTTGTTGTTGTTGTTGTTGCTGCTGCTGCTGCTGCTGTTGCTGATTACTCGCTTCCTCCTCAAAATTTGCCCGATAGTCTAACTCATTCATCCATTCGTTGAAAGAAGCTGAGTCTAATAACCACAGTGGGTTTACTACCCAGGCTTTCCCGTTTTTTGGCACAGCGTCTGACATGTCAGTATACGGTGGAGCATTTCCACTCGAGTTTGAGACCCAACAATCATAAGAATCTGGGTGATAAGAATAATGCACAAGCGTCTCGTAACGATCGACCCGAACGGTGCGAGTGAATTCGCTTCCTCGCATACTCAGCGAAGAGTGGACGTCTTGCCCCTTCGGAATTTCTATAACGTGCGTGACTCCCGGATCTGTTGGCTTATCAGCTATGGCAACACGCGTTGCCTTCACGGCATCCTTCAAATATCTCCTCAGCGACGGATTAATATAAACCTTCTTGTGCTTCAAAAAACCATGTGTTTTCAGTTCTCGCTCGGCTCTTTTATACACGTCTTCGATGAGTTCGTTTTTTCGTTGCTCAGACACCCACGAAAAGTTCCTCCAGTTGTGCGAACTTTTCGCTTCGAGCGCGCACAACAAAATTCTAAACAAAGAGCCAGATGGCTTCAAATCAATGAACAGGTGGACTGGTAGCTTCATCATTTGTCTAGATCTCGGACCCATCGGCGTTTTAAAACCGAGACATTCTTCGTTTCCTTGTAAAAGTTCGAGAATGGATTCGACGACTGCTTTTGCGTCCAATCTGTCTGCATACGCCGTTGATGCGAAAGAATCTTCCACGTATATGCGAGCGAGAATAGACTCTAGTCGCGCTAAACCTGCGGGCTTTTCAAAGTCTCTCGCTCGCACATCTGGTTTCCGCTTAATTTCTGGAGCGGTGTATGGGTTACGCGCCGCTTCTTCTCCTTCAGGAGGAGTTGGAAGAGGCGTTGCCATGGAAAAGTGAAAGCAAAATTAAATAAAGACGAAAGAAGAAAGACGAGCGAAAAAATTGTTGAGTTGAGAAGAAAAGAAGAAAGAGAAATCCCTCCCCGCCGCCACACTTGACATTCGCACATTTTTCAAGTCGCTTCATAAATACGCAGCGAGCAATACGATTACCAATACCACGAACGATGACGGCTGAGGTCATCGCAGACAAGGACACTTCGTTTCTGTGCGTTCGTCGTCTCGTGAATCAGAGCAAGAGAGCAGAGCAGAAGCTTCATTTTTTTTTTATTTTGTTCTACTTCTTTCCTCTTCGTTTCCTTTTTTGGGGATTCCACAACAACAAAAAACGTTCCGGTGTTGTTGTTATCATATTCTTCCGACTGACTGACTGACTGACTGACTGGCCATCTCGCGATTCCTCGTATTTATTTAACAGTGATATGGTGGACGAACGCGTTCGAAAGATTTACGAGAAGAAGTACGAGCACATCGCAGAACCATCCACGAGTGTTGGAAAAGAGGACGAAGGGAAAGGCGAGTTATGGCTCGTAAAGTTACCACCGGGTTCTCTCTTGGAAGATTTCGACGGCATTACCGTTAAAATTCACAGCGATACCGATAAGAAGAAGGTAGACGAGAAGAGCGTGAACGATTTAAACGCCGACGGTGAGTTTGAAATCGCTCCAAACGAAATCGGTCGATTCGATGCGAACAAAGCGAACGGCGGCGACGACAACAGCGACAATGACAATAGCAGTCGACGGTATAGAATCGTACAAAGCGGCGGTGATGGAGCCAAAGCGCTTCGAGCTGTATATGTTCGCGGAGGCGACATGAAGAAGGCGCTCACAAACGCGGAGATGATTACGAAGCGAGTGCATTTATTACGGACGGGCTTTAAACGACGATGCCAAAAAGTTGAAACAGTAATAGAAGAAGATGAAGAAAAAGTCGAGGAGAAGAAGACGAAAACGAAGAAAGCGTCGACACCGTCGAGAACGAATAAGAAAAGGAAAAAGAAATGAGAAAGACTACTGGTATGAATATGGATCATCCATTGCAAATGATAACTTTTTAGCTTTAAATGTACTACTAGTAGTAGGTAGAACTAGGATGACAACGTACCAAAAATGAAATCCCCTAATGTATAAACGAAATCATTCACCACAAAATTTATTCATCAAAAGAAGAAGACTTATGAACTTAACATCAACGCGCTCATCTTCCTCCTCCTCCTCATCTTCCTCCTCTGATAACGATAGCGGCGATGACGATGAGTTGGACAAATTTTGTTTAAACTGTCGAACGAGAGGTGACTTCTTAAAAGTCTGCGCGAGATGTAAATCGGTTTATTTTTGCAACAGCGAATGTCAACGCGAAGTGCATAAAGAACACTCGAAAGTGTGCGTGAGTAAAGCACCGGCGCCACTAAACTTACCCAAAGGCATGCCTAAACCGAAAACCGAGGAGGAGAAAAAGACTGAAATTGAAAACGAAACGAAACGATTAGAAACAAAGTTAATTCCAAGTGTTCTGAATAGCAAGATAAATGGAGGAAACCCACCGGACGATGCGCTCGTGGACGAGTTGGAAGACGCGCTCGTGTTTGCGATTACGAACGAGAACGAAAGTTTAGAACGAAAATGTCGAGTTGTTTTAGCGCACGCGTATTTATATTCCAGTCGCGCGAAAGAAGGTCTGCATTATCTCGAGCCAGTCGTTGAATACTACAAAAGAGAAGGAACAGTTGAGGCCGTCGAACCTCACGTATTAGCTGCCGAGTGTTGCGTAAAGTTATCATCATCGTTAGGGGACGGAGATGAACAAAAAGAAAAATTCAAAGAACGGTGTAAGGTAGAACTCGCTGCTGCGCTAGATGCGGCTACGGAATATACGCAAAAAGATGAAATGAAGCAGGCTGAGATTCTATTACGTTGTGGTATTTGTCTCCTCGATGCAAAATTATTCGACAAAGCGATTGGCGTCTTCATCCAAGCTTCGGCGTGCGCAGAGAAATTGAATGAACATAGCATCGCTGCACGCGCGAAAAACAGAGTAGGAAACGCGCTGATACAAATGAAGAGACCTAGCGATGCAATCGTCGCCTGGAAAGATGAGCTCGAATCTCTTGAGAAACTCGACAATGAAACTGACAATGCGAGGAATATAAATAAGGCGGCATTTCTTAAATCGATGTGTCACGGGAACATTTTCGCTGCATATGCATTCTTAGGCGCAATTGATGATGCTCAAGTTCATTCAAATCTAGCAATCACAAATGCAAAGAAAAGCGGAGACGCGAACGAATTGAATCGAACACTGTCACAACAGAAAGCTACTTGGGAAGCGTTAAATAAAGACGAGTTGGCTGCTGATGCAGCCGCCGAATTAGACAAGGTTAGGATTTAGAAATAGTAGTTTTAGTTTGTAGTAGTGAACGCAAATCAATGATATTACGACAAAAATTGTGCGCTAAGTATTCCTCTAATATTTATGTTTATGTTTTCTCTTTCTGTGTTCATCTTTTCATCGATCTACGGGTTTGTTACAGTTCACTTTGAAGTGTGCCAACATGCGATCGACAGTAGGAAACTCCATCTTTCGATAATAGTATCCAACTGGCCTGACTTCGACGTACTCATGATGTACGTTTCCACTCGAGGAAACAATGTACGAAATGCACAGATATCCGTGATGTTTATCTGAAACCGACAAGGCATATGGGCGCTGCGTTCGGTTCTTTCGGAAGCACTCTTGCAAATGTTCATCAACCTCGTGGTCTCTACCGCCCAAAAATTTTCGATGCATCACCGCGTCGCGCAAAAAACCAGCCACAGGTTCAATGTGGCGAGCAACTGCCTCGTCCAAATCTTCATATTTTTCTTTCGAAGTATCGATCATAAGTGGTGTACCTAATCTCAAGTTCGCCGTACCACCAGTTCCTGGTTTCTTGCCTTCTCTGATGTCCATGTGCCAGTACACATCGTCGAACATTTTTATGGTGCACGACAAATTCTTAACACCTTTAGAGGAAGGGCGAATGATGAAATCACCCACGTCCCCGTCGGCAAGCTCTGCGCTTGCTTCAGCGTGCGAACAATTCTTGAACAATGGGTGATCAATCGTGCGCGCAATATAAGACTTTTCGTGTTTAACTTGGTTCGGTTTTTTCTTCGGTTTCGAGGCTCGGGCAGCGGCTAAAGTTTTCTCTCCCGGTAACGGATCCAAGGAATAATACGGCGTCGTTGTCGCAAGAACATGCTCTTCCCATCTTCGGGATTCATCTTCAGAAAGATGCGAACCACGACACGTTAACCACACTTTATGATTTTCCAGATCAATCCCTTTCACTTGCTGGCCGTACGCAGTACTTTCGGGTGCCTTTACTCGAGCAGTAATGACTTGTCCTACGTGCACTTTATCATCGAGACGATCAAAGTGCGAATCCGAAATATCTTGTCTTTCGATAACACCAGTAACTCCAGATTCGAGCTGTACAATCACACAGTTCGCGCGAGCATCGATTCGCTTGACCGTACACGTGATGAGCTTACCAGCTTGCAATGTGTGCACCGTCTCGCCCGTAACCGCGGTGAAGATCTCGTCGCTCGAGAGTCGCGTCCAGTCTGCGCGAACGTCCTCAAACGGCTTGCGCATTTCCATGCGGATGTCTCTGAGAATTTCCAAAGCATTCACACCGCCACCTTCAGGAGTGCTGAGATAATTCGCGTAATCTTCAAGCATTAAAACGCTAAGTTTCGGCCACTCGCGCGGATCGAAACATCTTTCGAGAGCGCGTTCGCGTCCAACACCGGATTCGTCAATTTGAATGTCGAGTGCGTTAGAGGCAATCGCAATAGCTTTGTCATAATGCTTAGGATGAATACGGGAGCCATCGAGAACGTTGCCATCAGTGATATTGATAGCATACGCGGCATTCTCATACACGCGTTCTTCGACAGCATGCAACTCTGTCAAAATTTCTTCTCGTTTATCGAGCGCACCGCCGTCAACTTTTCGAATCGCCGTCAAAAATGGCACCAACTTACGAGGACCCAAACCGGCGACGTGTTCCAAAGATCTAGCGATCCATTGATGCGACAATGCCGCGTTGACATCCACACCAATTTGGTTAATGCAGCAGCGAAGAGCTCTTTCAATACAGCTAATTCTTTCTTCTCGACTTAATGCAGCATCTTGAAAAGGACAGAGAGGAATAGTTGCGGCTTCATGAGAGTCTCCGCTCGGTTGAAGTAAGTTCGCTACAACCGCCGCCGGATCGCGAGCAAACCTTCCCAACGCGACAGCATGGCGAATCGTCGCTTGCAGTTCTCCCATTTCTTTCACCGGTGCCTCTGCTGTTTCGTAGAGTGAAGCAACTGAGTCGTTAATAAACTCAACCTCAATCGCACTCACTTCTTCTGGAATAGATTTGACGAAACCATCCTTCTCGAGGAAATCGCCAGTCACGCGATCGAGCTCTTCTTTCAACGTTTTCGCATTTTTCCCTGACGCTGCAACTGCAACTAAGTGTGGTCGGTGGTTCGATATGAACTCTGCAACTTTTCTCTGTTCTTCTTGTTGTGCACCGTACGAACCACCTCTTCCGATCTTCCCAAAAGACGTCAACTCCAGAAAGTCTACGAGTTGTCCAGAACCATCCAAAGAGACGAGCGTGGTCGGCGTTTCTTGATCTAAGGCCGGAATAGCAGAAATAACGCGCACTTCCAAGTGTTTTAAAGTAGAATGTACATCTTCTTCTTTGATGCCAATCAACTGCGGCGTCCAAGACTTCTTGTTCACCAATCTCCACGCTCCGTTGAATGCGGCGACGGTCATCGATCTTTTCGATTCTAATACGAGTTGCGCAGTTGTCTCTCGTGCTATTTGTGGAATGAGCTTTTTCTTGATGGCATCATCAACTACTTTTCGACGAATTGTGTTCCATTGCTCCGCTTTCTCGGAAACATTTTCAGAACAGTATGCGTTTGAAAGATTTTGCACGAGTCTGTCAATTTCTTGGTCCGGTAAAAATGCGTCGAATTCAAGCAAACCTTTCCGAACGCCTTCGGCAACCATTGAGAACTCGATGCCAGAGAAATGACAAAATGGCTTGTTGACAGTTCTTTTCACCGCTGCTAAAGGATGAAAGGTATCAATTTGCTCGTTGCCGAGTAACGTGGGTTTCGTTGTCGAAAGCGCGTATTGACGATAATGAAATCGAACCCATTGACGAATACCGGGATCGCTCGCGAGTTCAGTCGCGGAAACTTCAATCAGTGCTTTGATGACATCTTCTTCATCTTCATAACCTTGATCGAGATAATGCTTTGCGAGTTCTTCTGGTGACGCGTCTGGCAAAATTTCTGTGGTAGCGTCGTCTTCCACATCAAAAATGCCTTCGGCGTCCCCCCACGCAAATGTGGTATCCAATGCCATCGCAACCTTCTCCGGTGCAGGTGAAGCCATCTTGAACAACTCTAACACATCTTTACTGACGTGCATATCATACGCCGTTCGTCGGCGTGGACGACGACTTCCTCCAGTAGAATTCGCATCCAAGGCTGCTGTTCCATCTTTCAACAAAAGCTGCATTTTCGACTCCACATCTTGAACATTTTCGTCATACTTAGAACTCGCAATAAGCTTTTGCAATCTCATTATCGTACCCACGCGTTGTTGATCGTCGATGTTACCTTCCAACTCCTTGTTTAGCGTTTCGATCGCTTTTTGCTTTCTGTTTTGCAATTTCACGTACGCGATATCCCAATCGTACACCGCTTGCAAGACATCAAATGAACGAGCCTTTCTTTGTATTATGACTTGATCACCGATGAGAGGTGGACGGGCTTCTTCTGGTTTGCCGCGCAAAAGGGGGTGCAGATCATCACGCATATTTGTCGCGAGGTACTCCAATTCATAACCTTGTGTGCGAACCATCTTCAAAAACCATTCGATACAAATCAACACATTCTGCCTCTCCGTGTCTAGCAGCTGACCATTCCCTTCGTTTTGCAGTTGATATGTGCGCATATCCATGTCATCGACGGACTCGTAATCCATCTTTCCACGCAACAAAAGCTCGCCGGCTTCGGTGGGGGTACCTCGAATCGAGCCAACTCCCATAATGCGATCGCAAATCCAAGTAGCTTCTTTGGCAAAATCGCGAGGCGCGTTCAAGTTTGGTACTTGTACGTTTTCAATTGAAAGTCTTTCCGGCCAATCAGCGTTTCTGATTTCATCATCAGTTGCAGTAAGCATTTGTGCTTTGATTACTGACGGTTCGAAAGCAAATTCCGCCCAAGATTTGGTCGGGGTAACTCCGGTTCGTTTCTTGAACTTGCGAACTTTACGCATCTTCTTTTCACGGGGTGGTCTTTCTCCTCCTTCCTCGTCATCGACGATAAAATCGTCCACATCCTCATCGTCGGTTTCGTATTCACTTTGGCTTTCTTCTTCCAACATATCTGGTGGTACACTCTCTCCACCCAAGTACCCTTCGTCTCCTGGTCGCTTTCGGTTGGCGAACAGCTTTTGCAAGTCTGAAATGTCTCCGAAAATGTCGGCAGCCTCACGAACTTGGTCGTACCTAGCTCCACCTCTCTCTCGTTGTGCACGATTATATGCCTTCCTTCGCGCGCGCTCTTCCTCTGTTTCGCGTTCTTCGCCTTCATCGTGAACGATGAAATCTGCCATTTCTTGTTCCGAGTCCTCGTCGTCTGAATCAACGAGTCGTCGTTCGGCGGCAGATTCTTTTCTCTTTTCTTCAGCATCTTTTTCTGCTTGTTTTTGCTCTTTCTCGCCGCCATCCTCTTCGTCTGCATCGGCGACTTCATCTTTTTGCGCGTCTTTTTCGTCTTGCTCATTCTTCTTTTGATAATCCTGTCCATCGTCTTCGTCTTCGTCGTCTTCTCCGATTGTGGCAGCAGATTTCTTCTGCAAACGTTTCTTCTTCTCCTTGCGTCTAAATCCTGTGACTTGATTGTCTTCTAACAAGTCGTAGTCATCCTCGTCGAGCTCTAACGCCCGACGTTTCCTTCTTCTGCGAGCAATCTGAGCCTCGTCCTCGGAATCAGAATCGCCTCCTTTGTTGTCGTTTTCCTCCTCCTCCTCCTCTTCTTCTTTCTCTCCATTTTTCTCTTCTTCCTCTTCGATCGGGGGCCGCACTTCTTCCAATTCATCGATCTTCTCTTCTTCTACTTTTTGGGGAGAGACATCCTCTGCGGCCGGGGCTGCCGCCACCGCGGCTCCGTTCTCATCCTCATTCGCAGTTGGAGATGGTTCAGACATTCTAACCTCTTTTCTATTCTAATGTCTATTATGACTAGAAGAAAGAGAGAGAGAGAGAGAGAGACGCGAAAAAAATGTGAAGAAGAGGAGATTACTGGTGGTGCGACACTTTTGGGAGTAAGAAAACGAAACAAAAGAAAGTCGGACAAAAGACGTCTGTCTGAAAAAAATCAGAGAGCAGCAGCAGCAGCAGCAGCAGCAGCAACAGCGAATAAAAAAAAGAATAAAAAGAAGAAGAGCTCTCAAAAACTCATTTTATCCAACCGCTTTTTTGAGCGGAAAGAGGTACACAGACAGATGACAACGCTCGCTGTTCAAACAAGCGCTGTCGCAGGGCACGATCATCTCCACGCATCGCATCGATGGCGAGTGCAAGCCAAAAGAAACGAAAAAACATGGCGCTGTTATGCCAAACACCACCACCATCATCAACAAAGGAATAATATCAATAACCGACGACGACGAGAAAAAAATTATTATTCCCAACCCTCGTCTCCGTCTTCTAATCATCGACGCCAGTTAATCGCGAGAACCAAACCACACGCGCAAAGACTTTTAGCGGTTGCGCCGCAGCACGAGGCCAGAGCGTCGACGGAAACGTTTGATGATTTCGAAGCGCAGAAAAGAGAGATTCAATACCTCGTTCCCTATCGAGAGAGACTCTTACAGGAGAGCACTTTGGAAGGGAAAATAGGCATCGTAGACGCGTCTGAGACCGTGCAAGCGTTTATGAACTCTAAGACAGATCTCGTGGACAAAACTATGCCTAGCTTATCGAAAACGGACCAGTATTTGATAAAAGCCGCGGTAGTCTGTGGACAACAACACGTGTTCTCAAAGTACATATCTGAAAATCCAGAAAGCAAAGCATCGCTGCGTAAACTTTTAACTACTTTAAGTAAAGTTGAAGTATTTTACGATATGATTGGTGGGATTGTCGGGTATCAAACCGTTGCTTTAGAACTCATGCATGAATCCTTTGGCGGCCCTCCTGCAGCGATACACGCCGATAAAGATTGTCACGGATTAGACTGCGTTCCGAATTACGACGATGACAATGAAGATGTTTCAAATTGCGAAGATTCTGAATGCGACATGTCGTTGCACGTTCCTTTAGGACCTGATTTAAGAGAAGGCGAAGGTGACTTTGCTCGCAAGGCTGCGAGAATAGGGATAGAAGCGCTCCCGGAGATGTGTGAAATATACCCTCTGGGAGGCGCCGGTGACCGATTGGGTCTCCTCGATCCTGGAAATGGTGAAGCGTTACCGGCGGCTTTTCTTCCGTATAATGGGAGACCGTTGCTCGAGGGTCTCATTCGCGACTTGAGGGCGAGGGAATGGTTGTACTATAAAATAAAATCTAGTTCTCCGGATATATTCGGCGGCGAAGAGATAGAAAAGGCGAGCAAGTTAGTTACTCCAATCGCTATAATGACGTCTATGGCAAAGGGTAACCACCGTCGAATATCAAAGTTTATGAACGATTCAAACTGGTTCGGTCGAGGAAGCGATAATTTTCGTTTGTTTGAACAGCCTTTAGTGCCGGTATTGACGACTCGAGGCGGTCAATGGGTTAGCGAAACTTCAAGCGAGGACAATGGCAAAAACTACTCGTGCGACATTGCTCTGAAACCAGGAGGACACGGCGCATTATGGAAACTAATGTACGACGAGGGTGTTTTTGATTGGTTAGAACAAAAAAATAGAACTGGGGGAGTCGTTCGACAAATCACAAATCCTATGGCTGGCACAGATACGACCCTTCTCGCGCTCGCCGGGTTAGGACGACAAGACAACAAAGCGCTTGGTTTTGTCTCATGCGAGCGCGCCGTTGGCGCTTCGGAAGGGATAAATGTTTTGGTTGAGAAGACAAATCAAGTCACGAAAGAGCGATGGTATGGCATTTCGAACGTTGAGTACACAGAATTAGATAAACTAGGCATTTCGGATGAGCCGGCTGAAAACGCCGGCGCTGAAGAATCTGCGTATCCCGCGAACACAAACGTTTTATACGTCGGTTTGAAGCACATTCGAGATGCTTTGACGTCCTCTCCGCGAGCTGCATTTCCGGGAATGTTGATTAATTTATCCAAAGCTGTGAAGAATGACGGAACAAAAGGTGGCCGATTAGAGTGTTCGATGCAAAACATCGCTGATGCGCTCATGCGCAAATCTCCGGGGAAGTTAACGAAAGAAGATTGGATGAATCTTCCAACTTTTGTGCTTTTCACTTTACGGCGGAGAGTCACGAGTTCTGCAAAGCGTCAAAGAAAACCTGATGATAAGTCTCTCGCGCAAACACCAGACGGTTCATTCCTTGATTTACTTTTAAACGCCTCAGACTTGCTATCGAATTGTTCTATCGAGCATCCTCCGCCGGACGATGGATCTGCGGAGCGGTATTTGAACACCGGGCCTGGATTTATTTTCACGATCCACCCGGCTCTCGGTCCTTTGTGGGATGTTATCGCGCAAAAACTTCGTGGCGGTTTCATAGCTCGCAAATCGGAAGTAAAGTTAGAAATTGCAGAATTGAATTGGGAAAATGTGCACGTGGATGGATCTTTACTGATTACTAGTACTAACGTGACTGGAGAAGGCACTATGAGTGATGTCGATTGCGGAAGGGCACGAATAATAAACGTCAACGTCCTGAACGCGGGAATCGATTGGAAAAATGAAGAGAACGTCTATTGGAGCGCGAAGTACGCCAGAGACGAAAGTGCGGAAATTATTCTTCACGGCAACGCTGAAATCGATATCGAAGGCTGCACGTTGACCGGCAACTGCAAGTACGAAGTACCGAATGGAAAGCGATTAGTTATTAGAAATGTAGATGGCGATACAGGTTGCTTGAGCGAAACGTACGAAGATATCGTTCCAGGAGTGCCGTCCTGGCGATGGAAGTACACATTTGCCGAAGATGTAATAAATTTGCATTTGTAAGTTTGTATCTAGGAAAAAAACTCAATTATTTGTATGCCTTGTCGCGAATGTATTCCGATAACGCGTAATTATCGTCATTTTTTGAAGCATAGAGACCTTCAATCTCGCACTTTCGGCCGAGCGCGTGCATTTGCTCGAGCTCTGTCTTAAAAGTAGAGTATAAAGGACCTCGTTTTCTCCTCAGGATGTTCGCGATATCACGCGCTTCTCTTTTCGTATGTTTTGCCGTAAAGACTTTACCCGCCGCGAGAATATCTTCGTGCGATACACCGAGAAATATAGCATTTGGAAGCGCGTAACGCTTGGACTCGTTCGTATTCGATGCACCTCCCGTTACATACGTCGAAAATATCCATAGGCCGCTCGGATTCCAATCGACGAGAATGTATATCTTACACGTGTCTTGCACACCAGTTGAAGCCAACCGATTCAAAAAAGCACGCGTCGGTAAATCTGGAAAGCCTCTAGCTGTGACAACCACGCAAGGATATCTTTCCCAGATTCTTTCTTGTATGAGTTTGTTAAACACGGCGTCTTTCTCCACTATGAGAATGAAGTCGCACGAGGAGGCGTCGATCGACAAACTCTCAATCTGCTTTAAATCACCTGGGATCGAAAAGCCTGCGCTTTCAAGTATCGAGCAATCCACAAAGGTTTGCGTTTTATCGTTATGAAGCGTCACTAAACCGGCAACTAATCCTTTTGGAGTGGATGTGATATTGAGTGCGCCGCGATCGATGCTCAACAAACTCGCGATGTTCTTGATCGAATCTAGTACGTGACCAACTTTAGAAAATAATAAAGGCTCTTTCGCAGAAGCGCAATAATACATTTCTCTTTGCGTGACCGTCTTCCCTTGTCGAACATTTGTATGAATCAAGTTCAACATGGCGATAATTCGCGCAAACGTGATCGTGTTCAATCGTATCGATTTAGTTTTCCCACTTTCAACAAAAGCCTTCGCGTTTTCACACCACTCATACGAGGGTAAATGGATATCGTAATACTCGATTGGAAATGCCTCGTCTTGACATATTTCAGACGCCAAGCTTGACATTAATCGATGAATAACGCGTTCAATTTGAAAACACACTTGATCCGCTTCATCAACTACGTCTATGTGAGGCTCCTCTCTTGGACTTTCCTCGTTGTCGTTTTCGTTGTTCTTGTAGTTGATGTCTTCATTCATTTCCGGTGACTCCACAAACACACCAACGTCTTCGTTAATGCTTTGTTCGAAAGCATCGCGCTCTCTGGCGGAATCAAATGACATCACGGAAAACAAGGATCAGGGATAGTTGCGCGTTTCGAATGTTTTGTGTGATATTTTTTCGATATTCCGTTTTTCAAACTCTTTCAAAATACATACGAAATACAAAATCAAAATACAAGGTGGTAAACAAAAAATTAGGTGTCTGGTTGGTAAAAGTACTAACTATTTACTACTAATACTATGATGAAATTAAATCGTCAGCGATGACGTGTCTGTCTTTGGCATACAAGAGCCCTCCGGGAGGATCTCAAAC
>Ga0310343_10000777_pt1 | contig 15672 bp, 13 predicted proteins | sample HC15DNA2025_MG_FD_203519 | JGI IMG/M metagenome (GOLD analysis project Ga0310343, IMG submission 203519) | Marine microbial communities from station ALOHA, North Pacific Subtropical Gyre - HC15-DNA-20-25_MG | ecosystem: Environmental > Aquatic > Marine > Oceanic | place: Pacific Ocean: North... | reverse complement strand
CCATAGAGCGAAGGGCTTCCATTATATCTGAAGGTTCCACGAATTCATCTGGGTGATGGCTCAATCCGTCCTTACAGCGCACGAATAGCATGCCGATGCGGCAGGTCTCAGCTACTTTCATGGCATCATGGCCAGCTCCGCTGAAGAGCTCAGTTGCCTGTCCAGTGTTGGCCTCGACCGCTGCAGAAATAAGCTTTGTCACCTGTGGGTCGCAATTGGCATGGGAAGTTTCCTGAATGTTCTGGATATCGATTTTGATCGATCGTCGTTCCGCAATGGATTCGATTTCTTCGAGAAGATCTATTTTGAGCTCTCTCATCCGATCAAGGTTGGGGGCTCGGAAGTCGATGGAAAAGTCGGCTCTGCCAGGAATCGCGTTACTCGTGTTAGGCGAGACCACTAGTTTTCCAACGGTTGCTTTAATCTCTGGACGGGCGAGGGCGAAACGCTCTACCGCGAGAATCATCTCCGCGGCACAGGCGAGAGCATCGTTTCGAAGATCGTGAGGTGTCGTTCCCGCGTGACCTGCTTTCCCTGTCACCGTTACGCCGATACGCGTCTGGGCCGCTACGGCGGTAACGACACCTAAAGGATGGCCGCTAGCTTCTAGCACGGGACCTTGTTCGATATGGGCTTCTAGGAACACGTCGTCCATTCCGATTACAGGAGCTATGTGAGCGATATTATCGGGATTGAAGCCCCGTGCTAGCAAGGCCTCTCGCATACCCATCCCGCCGGAGTCGACTTTGTCCAAGGCGGAATCATCGAAAGTGCCGCAAAGCAGCGAGCTGCCGAGAAAGGTCGTTTGAAACCGGACGCCTTCCTCATCGCAAAACGCTAAAGCGTTTATGTGGTGTTTGGGTGCGTACCCTTCCGCCTGCAGGAGCTCGATCGCTCCGATTGAAAGAAGAACTCCTAGAACGCCATCGTACTTGCCTGCTTCTACGACGGTATCATAGTGAGATCCGATATGAATGGAGGGCACTTTTGCGGTGTTAGAAGGCCAAGAACCAATTACGTTTTGGAAGGGATCGATGTTGGATACGAGACCGGCCGTGTTCATCCACGACTGAATCAGCCGAGAGGCGATGTCCATTTCCTTGGATAGGAAAACTCGGGCGAGTCCCTCGCTGCTTGAGCTAATCGCCCCCAATATTTCGATACGGTCGAGAAGGCGACGGTGAATGTTTTCGATGTGCGATTCTCCTATCATTAACTCCCGCGGTAGGTTGAATAGCTCCAGGGCGTGCATAGAAGAGGAACGTGATAACTTTCCCCCGCTCTCAGGTTTACGTCGATAGATACGTCCTCCAGGAAAGCGGGTTCGGGAAGAGAAACGCCCGTTTCCTTGAAATAAGCACCAATCTTGAATACGAGACGGTAGGGGCTAGTTTGCAGAGACTCATGGTTCAGCAGTAGAGAATCGGTTCGCCCCTCTTGATTCGTTTGGAATTTCCCGATCAGTCGGTATGATTCTCCGTCGATTTGATGGAGTTCTATATCGACGTTCGATGCGGGGCAACCGTGGTAATTGTCTAGAATGTGTGTGCTCAGTTTTCCGCTCATTTTTGTGGATGGAATTAGGACACTATCGTGTCAAGTCGGTGCCAGCCGATTCGGGCGATCTGGGCCAAGCAAGCCAAGCGCTCCGATCTCGGCGATGCTTGCAGGCGTTGTTTAAGGATGGGTAGCGTTTCCGAGGCTCTGTGGTCGGAAACGCAAAGTATGAAAGGGTGCCCGAACCTCTCCCGATAATTGGAGAGAGTTTCTCGGAGAGTATTGAAAGTATCCCGGGGAAGGGCCGAGAATCCCGCCCTTTTCTGTTCGGATTGGGAGAAGTCGGTGAGCTCAGCGAGCTCGTCCATTTTTGCAGCTAAATCGGGGTGGGCAGTGATGAGCTGGCTTTGCATCTCTTCTTCCGCTCCGAAGATTACGCTCTCGAAGCGAGCTTGCAGGGCTTTCTTATCTGAGAAAGGACGGCCTTTGACAGCTTCTTCCACTACCCATGGCGAGTGCTCGTAGAGTTTTCCCAAGAGTGCTATCCACTCGACTCCCCGCACCAGGTTAAGCTTTCCTATGGAGATTTTCTCGGAATTCATGGCGATGCGGCTTCTGGTTTTAGCTCAGCGTTTTGGGTGGGAAGATTAAATAGTAAGATGCCTGTTAATACGAGAGCCACACCAAGCGACTGAGTGATGGTGACGGTTTCCCCAAGGAAAATCGCCGACGAGACAACGGCCACTGGCAGCTCGATGGAGGCGAGGGCTCCGGCGATGCTGCTTCCAACGATTGGGATGCCCTTCATTAGTGTTATCACCGGAATCGTTTGGCCCATAAGTCCGAGAACAAGCGCTAGGGCCATAAAAGGCAGCCATTGGATGGGCTCTTTGTTTCTCATGAATGGAAACGCGAGGAGCATAGCCCCGCTTCCTAGAAAGCAGATGAATGATATGGAAAAGGACCGAAATGTGGCGGTGGTAAAGGCGTTGAGGCGGGGAGTGAACAAGAAGATAATCGCGTATGAGGTTGAAGCTGCTAAGGCAGCGAGAATAGCCCCGGTAAAGCCATCTCCCTTCAAAGCCTCCAGAATATTCGTCGTGGCTCCGGCTCCGACGAGAAGCAAGCCAATAGAGAAGGTTTTCAAATAGCTAAAGCTCTGTATCCCTGTGAAAACGGCGTATCCGTAAACTTGAGGCATGTAGAGGAAAAGCAAGGTCGCTCCGATAGCTATTGGACCCAGGCTGAAAGCTAAAAATAGGAATGTGCCGAGTGCCATGCTAGCGATTCCGCATATTGCGAGATCTCGCCATTCGGTCGGAGTTCTAGGTCGTTGCTTTCCTCCAAATGAGCGGATGAAAAACAGGAAGAAAATGGATGCGAAGAGGGTTTCGGCGAAAAACACTTGCTGGAAAGAGGCCCCGACTGCGTAGGCCTTCTTTATGATCACACCGTGGAATCCCCAGCAAGTGCCGGAGATGAGAACGAGGATAATACCGATTGTTCGGCTTGTATAGAGTTCGGTCTTCAACGGGATTGCTTATGATTCGAAAGCCTGATCTTCAGGCGTCCATTGCGGAAAACAGGTTACGATCATAACGAGATCTTGATCACTCCGGTTGTCGACAGAATGCCAATTGCCTGGAGGGTTGGGAACCACTCCACCAGGCCCGACTTTGCGTGTTTTTTTGCCGAGTAGCATATTGCCCTCAGCGTCGATAATCTTACACGCTTCCTCGTTCTCCATGTGGTAGTGTTTCTCTACGGAAGTAAGTGGAGGAATCGTCATTTTGGTGATGCTTAGGCGTTCAGGGGTGCTGTTCCTCGGGCAGAGAAATTCTTTTGCCACCGCGTTTTCTGGAGCCAAATAGTCAGGGCAATCTTCGATTTTGATTATATTCATAATTCGAAAGCCGAGGAGCGGACGCGTTTGGCCCGCTGTCTGTGCTCATACATCAATTCTTGTATATCGAAATGGGTAAAGGCTCCATCTTTTATACGTACCGATCCGCCAACTACAAGGTCCGAGACTTGGCGGGGATGACAGATCAAGAGGGCATCTACAGGATTCTCCGCGGCGTTGGCGTAGAGATCGTCGATTGGAAAGAGGGCTAGATCGCCGCATTTGCCAACAGCCAATTCTCCTATGTCATCGCGCCCCATCATTTGAGCGGCTCTCCAGGCTCCGAGTTCTATGGCATCTAAAGCGCTCATCGACTCGGCTCCATATTTTACTCGGGCTAGGTACAGGGCTTGGCGGAGTTCGCCGAGAATGTGCCCCGAATCATTAGAAGCACTGCCGTCTACTCCGATACCGACTTTAACGCCGCTTTCAATAAGTTCGGGAACTCGGCAGATTCCTGAGCCGAGCCGCATGTTGGCATTGGGGCAATGTGCTACACCAATACCGTAGTTAAAAAGTTGATATATTTCCCCGTCATTGAAGTGAATTCCATGGGCTAGCCAAGTTTTATCGTAGTCCCATCCACAATCCAATAGGTAGGCTAGGGGCCGGACCTTAAAATGCTCGATAGAGAAATCGTTTTCCGCTACCGTTTCACCACAATGCGTGTGCAAACCGACCCCGAATTTCTTAGCCAGAGCGGCACTAGCTTCAAGGAGCGACTTGGTACATGAAGTGGCGGCACAGGGGGCAACGATGACTTGCCGATAGCTCCCGGGAGAACCATCATGTTGGGTTTGTATCAAAGATTCCGTGTCGGCTAGGATGGAATCTTCATCCTGCAACGCCCATCCGGAGATAAGATCGGAATTCTGGTTCATGGAGCCGCGGCTAGCGTGAAGGCGGACTCCCATTTCCGAGGCGGCTTTGAATTGATGGAGGGTCATCTCTGAGGATCCCTCGGTGAAAACATAGTGATGGTCGGCGATTGTCGTTGCTCCGCTCAGCATGAGTTCAGCGATTCCGAGCTGGGTGCAGACTTGAAGATCATCCTCGCGGAAGTGCTTCCATAGCTTATTCATCCGCTCCAACCAGGGCAGGAGAGGCAGGTTGTTTCCCGGCGTATAAGCTCGGGCCATGTTTTGATAAAAGTGATGGTGCGTATTGACTAGCCCAGGCGTAGCGATTTTCCCCTGGCCAGAGAGTCTCGGCCCAACGCCAGCCTCTTCGGGAATTTCTCCCGATCCGCGGTCCTTGATGAAACCGTTTTCGATCCAAACCCATGCGTTTTCCAAAACGGATTGATCCGAATCGGCTAGAACGAGATAACTGATATCTTCGATGAGAAGGGAATCGTTCATGGCTTATTTGGAATTGCTTACAGGCGAGATCTCTATGTTGGGAACGTCTTGCTCGGACTCTTTGTACACCTCCAAAGCGGCGATAGCGGGGTCTTCCCAAGTCAAGTAGCGACCATGCAATCGGAGACAGGAATCGAGAGCGTTGAGGACCCGCAGTATTGTGTCCTTGCGGGCGTTGTAGCCCATCGCTCCTAGTCGCCAAATTTTGCCATGCAGAGGACCGAAAGACGTGCCGATCTCAACCCCGAAGTGGAGGAGCATATCGCGACGAACGGCTTCTCCATCGACTTCTTTCGGTATGTAGACTCCGGTTACATTGCTCATCTTATTTTTCTGGTCGCCAAATAGCTCTAAGCCCAGGGCCTTCACTCCCGCGACCATAGCTCGGCTGCCGATTTCATGCCTGGCTATAGATTCATCAAGTCCTTCCTCCAAAACGCAACGGGCGCACTCGCGAGCGCAATAAAGCATGCTGGTTGCTTCTGTATGGTGGTTGAGCCGTTCTGGAGACCAGTAGGCCATGATCATAGCTAGATCCAAATAATTGGACTGAATTCGACTACCCTCTCCAGGAACAAACCCAACGGGCTCAATGCCTTTTTCCACGTGCCAACGACTCTTGATGACTTCGGCTGCCCTGTCAGATATCGTTATGGGTCCAGAGCCGGACGGGCCTCCCAAGCACTTTTGAAGTCCGGCAGTGCAAATATCTATCTCCCAATCCTCAATATCTAGGACGTTTCCGGCAATAGAAGCGGTCGCGTCGACATAGCTCAGTACGCCGCGTTCGGCACAGAGCTTACCGATTTCCTCAAGCGGCTGAAGCATAGTGGTGGAGGTGTCCCCTTGGCATATAGCTAGCACCTTCGGTTTATGCTCATCGAGGGCGGCTCCGATTTCCTCGGCGGTGTAGACTTCCCCCCATTCCTTGTGCAAGGGAATTACTTCGGCCCCACAGCGAGACGCGATTTCTGTGAGCAGGTGTCCGAATCTTCCAAATACAGGGACGAGCGTTTTGTCGCCTGGTTCGATAATGGAAACGAGGGCGCTTTCGATCGCGGCTCGGCTCGTGCCGTCAATAAGGAAAGTCCAGTGGTAGTTGGCTTGGAAAATCTCGCGATATAGAGCCATCACCTCATTCATGTATTCCGTCATTGCCGGATCGTATTGGCCAAGCAGATCGGCAGCCATGGCTCTTTGGACGCGGGGATCTGCGTTCACTGGACCAGGCCCCATCATAAGGCGTGGGGGAGGATTAACTTGCTTTAGTAAGGGATCGATAGGCATAGCGAAAATTCAGTACTCTTTGATGTAGGCGATAAGCTGACTGACTTGTGCCTCATTCACGATGGGTCCGTAGATGGGCATAGCGGCGGCATAACCCTTAGCGATCTTGGCATTGGGTGCGAGGATTGACTCGCGTAGGTAAGCTTCGTCTACTAAAACCTCAGTATTGTCTGCAAGCTCTCTCGTCTTCCCGAAGAGGCCAGAAAGATTGGGAGCTATTGAAATATTCGCCCCTTGGTGGCAGGCTACGCAGCCAAGCTGGCTGAAGACCGCTTTGCCCCCCTCTGCTGCTGGACTTAATTGAGAGGCTGAGGGTTGAGGTATCGATAGGATTGCTGCTATCGATGCGGTGGTAGCCACGAAGGTCCCAATAAGGACGGCGAGCCAGGGCTTAAAGCTATTGCGCTGGTTCATCATCAGTTTGACAATGATGAGAGCGGCGATGATGAGAGCAAGTATGAGAACATTTTGCTCAGAGCCATAAAGAATGGGAAAGTGAGCACTAAGCATCATGAAGATCACAGGGTATGTTATGTAGTGATTCGCCAACGACCTGAACTTCGCTGCTTTGCCAACATTGAGGCTGTGCTCTTCACCCTCTTGAAGGGCCTTCATTATTTTCTTTTGATTCGGTATGATGTGGAAAAACACGTTGGCCGTCATAAATGAACCCAAGGTCATTCCAACTTGGAGATAAACTGCTCTAGCGTTGAAAACACTATCCAAAGCCGTGGTATAGGCGACGATCATAAAAAACCAAAAGATACCGCCGGCGGTAACGTAGTTCTTCAGGGGGCTACGCCAATAGAGGTCGAATAGAAACCACCCCCCGAATATTCCGCCCAAGCTAATGAGAATGCCCGCGTATCCCGGCAGATCGGTTTTGGCTGGATCAAGAATGAGCGTATCCGCCCGAGTGAAAAAGTAGGTCACCAGTAAAGCGAAACCGGAAAGCCAGGTTGTGTAGCTTTGCCAATAGAACCAGTGAAGTGGCTTTGGTATGGTATTGGGACGTAATTGTCGTTTTTGAAGATGGAAGACGCCACCTCCGTGCAACATATCGAGGTAGCCTATCAGATCATCATCGTCGTCTCGTTTGAGAAGATTGATCTCCATCCATGTAAAAAGGAGCGAATTTCCGATCCACATTATTGCTGCGACTACGTGGGTGTAGCGAAAAATGATATTTAAAAAATCTATCAATTCAGGGCTCATGTGACTTCTTCGCTGTAAGCAAAGTTAGGGTACAAGAGTTTTAGGGTTTGCTCTGGAGTCAATGGGCACTTGATTTCCTTTTTCTCGATAGGCGAATAGGAATGAATGGCATTTTTAACGGCAAAAAAGGCGGCCATTCCATACATAAACGGAGGCTCACCCACCGCTTTGCTCCCAAGCGGTCCACGGGGATTATCGGCATTTTCGAGAAAGCGAACGTCGATATCGTCGGGTAGAAAGTCGCCGTCAGGGCATTTGTAGGTTGATACAGTATTAGAAAGGAGTCGCCCTTTGTCAGAAAATTTTAGCTCCTCTATAGTAACCCAACCGACTCCCTGAGCGAGCCCACCCTCTACCTGTCCGAGGTCTACACTCGGAATGATACCTCTGCCAAGGTCATGGGTTAGGCGAGCGGAATCGATTGTGTACACGCCTCGAAGACAGTCTACGGTAGCCTCAATAATACAAGCTCCGTAGGTGTAGTAGTGAAATGGGCGGCCTTGGCCCTTCACTCCATCGAAGTGTATATTTGGAGGCGTGTAAAAACCATGAGCCATCAATGGAACTCGAGATAGGTAAGTCTTGGATACGAGTTCTCTCCAACTTAGACCTGTAATACGACCGTCCTTGAGAACCTCGGCGTTTTCGATAGAAATCGCGGATGGATCGCAACCAAAACTTTTGGCTGCTACCTCTCTCATCCCATCGATTATTTTGTTACAAGCGATCAAGGTAGCGTTGCCGTTTAGATCGGTCGTAGCACTGGCGGCACTCGGAGAGATATTCGCGATACGTGAAGTGTTAGTGCTATTAGATTTGATAAGTGAGGCTGGTATACCAAAACTCCGAGAGCAGATTTCGATCATGTTTGAACTAACTCCTTGACCCATTTCGATACCGCCGGTGGTTACGGAGACACTCCCGTCTGTATAGACGTGAACAAGACTACTGCCTTGGTTGAGAAAGGTTTTGGTAAAGCTAATGCCGAAACAAACAGGCATAACGGCAAACCCTTTCTTTTTGAAACGATTTTCCGAGTTGAAGTGTTCGACGCGGCTTTGTGTTTCCTCAAAATTGAATGCTATGGCTGCTTCATCCCAGCATCGCTTGAGCCTATTATCTTCCAACTTCTGCCCGTAGTGGAATACGTAGTTCTTCCCCGCAAGGTTGATTTCCTGGAGTCTCCAGGTAGGTATCCCTATTTTTTTAGCGGCTTCATCAATCGCTACTTCGATTGGAAACATTCCCTGCGGTCCACCGAATCCTCTAAAAGCGGTGTTTGATGGCAAATGCGTTCGGCACGGCACTGCCGAAATTCTAACATTTGGAATAGCGTAGGCATTCGTTGAGTGAAGACAAGTCCGCTCTAGAATAGCATTAGAGAGGTCCATGAAAGCTCCAGAATTTTGGTAGTGAAAAACATCATATGAAAGTATTTTACCTTTCGCATCCAAACCAATCTTGTAGTCTTGCTTGTAAGGGTGGCGCTTGCCAGTCATCCGCATATCGTCTGCTCTATTGAGAACTACTTGGACAGGTCGCTTGAGTAGGTGACAAGCGAGAGCAGCGTGACAGGCCCAATGGGTAGCCTGATCTTCCTTGCCGCCGAATCCGCCTCCCAAGCGCTTTACATCGACCTCCACCTTGTGCATGGGTAAGTCCAAAACAGAGGCGACTTCTTTTTGAACCGCGGACGGACTTTGAGTAGAACAACAGACGAGAATTTGATTGTCTTCCCTGGGAATTGCCCGGGATCGGTTAGTTTCCAAGTACATGTGTTCTTGGCCTCCTAAGTCTACGCTACCTGATATGATGTGTTCACAATTCTTCCAAGCATCGTCCACTCGTCCTTTTTCGAAAACCCTTAACTCTTGAAGAATGTCGCCTTTTTTAAACGCCTCGCGAGGGCAAAGGACAGGATGAAGCTCTTCGATTTCTAGTTCGCAGGCTCTCACTCCCTCCCGAGCAGCTTCTACTGTTTCCGCAACAATGAAAACGATAGGTTGGCCATGGAAAGTCGTCTCTTCTATCGCCAAAAGCGGCTCGTCAGAGATTATTGGCCCTAACATACCGTCTCCAGGAATGTCATCGTAAGTAAAAACTGAGACGACACCTGGAGTTTTAGTCGCTGCAGACGTATCCAGTTTCTTGATAAAACCATGAGCGACCGGAGATCCGAGGAACGCACCGTGGAGCATTCCCGCTGGGGCTGGAATATCATCAACGTAGTTTGACTGACCTTTGACGTGAAGGGTACTATCGCAATGCTTCATTGCAGGCCCCCGCGTTACGTCCGGGCTCTTCATGTTATCCGAAGCTCCACCTGCACTATCGCAATGCTTCATCGAATGCCCCCTCGTCGATTTTTTCGTGCATCATCATTTGGAAATGTACCCAGAGAAGTTGCCGAGCTAACAGTCGTTTGTAAGTTTCGTCTCCTCTAACGTCGCTTATTGGATCAAATTCACTTTGCGCAGAGTCTATTACCGGCTTGATGGCTTCGACAGTAAGTGGAAGTCCGATTAGCTTTTTAGATGCATCCGAAAGCACTAGCGGAGTCGCTGCCACGCCCCCTAGCGTAAGCGTGGCAGAGGCGATTAGACCATTTTCTTCTCGCAACCTAGCTGCGGAGTTGACAGTGGCTATGTCCAACACGCGTCTTTTGGATACTTTCTCCCAGTTTATGAACGTGCCCTTTTCTGGCTCAGGAAAACGGATTGATAACACTCGCTCCTCCGGCGTTTTCGCTAACATCTTATATCCAAGATAGAATTTCGACAAAGGTAGCCAGTGCTCGGAGTCTGGGCCGCTTATTAGGATTTCTGAGTTCATCGCCAAGAGCAGCGTAGTCATATCGGCGATTGGTGACGCATTACAAATATTGCCTCCCAATGTGGCTCGTTCTCTGATTGGCCAACTGGCGATAGCGTCGTTGTAATCGCTGATTGATGGTATGTATTTTTTTATGATTGGATTCCGACCGAATGATTCAAATGATTCTCTAGCATCGATGAAAACGTATGAATTTTCATTACGAATGGGATTTACCGGTGTCATGTTGAGCAGCGATGCTCGCTGCTTTGGCAACTCTTCGCCTTTCTGCACGAACAGATCCGTACCTCCTGCAATGAAGGGAGCCTTGAAGTTAGAGTCGATTTGCGCAGCCGGAATTGCACTGAGGCGCGATGGAATATCTCGAAAATAAATTGGCAAAACCCCGGACTCGCATAACGCATCGATTCTTGGACGATCCACTATAAAGGACTTAAGCTCTTTGATGGCAGTACGACCGGCCGTTTTAATAGAGCGGTAACCTGTACATCGGCAAAGATTGCCTGAAATAGCATAGTCGACCCCAGAATCGTCGAGTGGAATTGATTCGTCCATTAGACCGGCGGTCATAGCCACGATAAAACCGGGCGTACAATATCCGCACTGAGTTCCTCCGCAATCAACCATTGCACTCTGAATTGGAGAGAGATCTTCAAGATTAATACCTTCGATGCTAACCAGGTGTTTTCCATGAAGCTCTCCCATGGGCAGGAGACAGGATGTAACGGCTTTATAACGAAGACCGTCTCCAACATGTTCTCCGAGAATTACAGAACAAGCTCCGCAATCTCCCTCTTTGCAGCCCTCTTTAGAGCCTGTTAAAGAACGATTCTGGCGAAGGTAGTCCAGGGCGACAAGATTTGGAACCACTTCAGCTGATATTGTTTCGTTGTTGAGGATGAATGTAATTCGTTTATTTAGATTCATTACCGGTTTTTTGCGTTCGCAAAATTTGTGCAGCGACACTGACTGCTATCTCTTCGGGTGTATCACTGCCGATAGCGATTCCCACAGGGCAGGTGATGTTAGTTACTTGGGCTCGATTAAAACCCCTATCTGTAAGGGTCTTATAAATACGATTTAGTTTTGGAGTTGTACCCATGAGGCCAATGAAACGAAAGTCCATCTTCAAAGCAAACTCGAGAGCATCGACATCGGTTTGGTAAGAATGAGTCATTACGATTGCCGAGGTATGACGAGGAAATCGGACTATGGTCGGGGTCTCGTTCGGGTGACCTATGTTTGATGACTCTATTCCTAAATCAGAAACCTCTAATCTTTGTTCAAGACGGGCGTCGAAAATCTTTACACTGTAACCTAACCAATTTAATTGTCTGGCTAGAGCTTGTCCACAGTGCCCAGCCCCGTATATTGCACAACGCTTGAGGTTCACTGAGCCTAATTCGAATTTCCAGCAATCTCCTTTTTGAATCAGTCTTTGATGAAAAAAGGAAGCGTCAACGTGATCAGTTAGCTCGATGCCTTGAGGGCTGATCTCTAAAACTGAAGGTATGTCTGAAGTTAAATTTAAAACAAATTGTTTTATTGTATCCAGGTCTTGGTTAGGGGAGAGTCGTATAATTATGTTTGTTTGCCCTCCACCACAAACCAAGCCGGACGATTGCTCTGAACCTAGAAAATGATCCACCTCGACAAGCTTCGGTTCGTAACTGTCGGAAAAAAATGCAGGCCTTGCTCGTTCTTGAGCCCGAGCCTCCATGATCCCACCTCCTATGGTGCCAACGGTTCTCCCTTCTTCCAGAATTAGCATCTTTGCACCAGGAGTTCCCGGCGAGCCTTTTCGGCAGCGGGCGACAATTATCATTAGGACCATTCTTCCTTCGACTAGTTCACTACAAGCCCTTCTCCAGAAACCGTTGCATTGGTCCCTACCAGACGACTGGGAAATTAGCGATCCGCTGTCTAGATTACCTTGAGGCTTCATAGATAATTTCTCCATTTACAACAGTCGACAAAACCAGTTCTTCAAAGCGTCCTCGTTCAGGGGCCTGTGCTATAACCGCTTCTAGCACACTCGCAGAGGTTGCATCCGGCTCATTTCCCCGCTTTGCCGTGCACTGGATACAATCTAGTCGTTTGCCCACAGATAAATTGCCTCGGTGGTCACCGAAGCCGAGGATTTCTGCACCGGCCAGGGTGGATCTATATAGTGCTCTGATGTGGTGATTACCGCTTTTTCCGGCAGCACGATTCTGCCGTTCAAAAGAGTCAATGACATCTAACATACATAAATAGGGACCGCCTCCAATATCAGAGCCAAGTGCCCAGCGAATTCCCTCGTCTTCGGCTTTTTCAAAGTCAAATAAGCCTGATCCAAGGCCAAAGTCCTCTATGGGAGCGTTGGAGGTTGGACAGCTCGCGATCGCGGTGTCAGAGCTAGCAAGCATATCCCATTCATCCTGTTCAAAGTGTATAGAGTGGCCCATTATGGTTTTTGGTCCAAGCAAATCACAGCGAGCGTAGATTTCAGTGTAGGTGTGAATGTCTTCAAAACCCGCAATATTTTTGTAAAGATTGAGTGTGTGTTTTATTTCGTCAGTTGTCTCACACAGATGGGTCTGCATGAACAACCCGTTTTCCTTTGCCAGTCGGGCGCCCGCGTACATGAGATCGGGACTGGTAGTGGGAGCGAAGCGAGGGGTGACGCAGTAGCGATTTTCGTAGGCGTTGGCTCCGTCATAAATGGATTGAATCGCGTCTTCCGTCGATTGCTTCAGGTATTCGGGGCAGCTCATGTTCATGAGAACATTTCCGATGCGAAAGCCGTCAGGGGCGTGGCGCATCGCGGCTTCCAAAGCAGTGGAATGAATGGAACTGTAGCACAGTCCGCCAATCGTACCAGTAGAGATGATGCGCAACCAAAAGGAGGCGGCCTTTGTTTCGCAGAAGGCGGAATCGGAAAAGCGTGCTTCCTCGGGAAACGTGTGCGTTTCTAGCCATTCCAGTAGCGACGTCTTCGGCTTGTGGCGAACATCGTCCTGGACCCAATGAAAATGGATGTCGTAGAACGCGGGAAGAATAACGCCTTCCGATTGCGGAAACTCCTCTAGGCGCCAGCCGTGCTGTTGAGCGATGTCGCTGGCCTCTCCGACCTCTTCGATGGTCGTAACCCCATGTGCCGAACGGGCGACGATCAGCGCGTCGAAATAGTATTCGCACTCGGTGTCGCTTACGGGATTGAGCAAGGTGCCGCGCAGTATTATGAGTCCATCTTTTTCCCGCAAAGGTAGCATCTCCTACCCCAATAGCTATAACGGTGCCAAGTTCGATACGCCGCCCGTCAGCGGAGTTTGATCGAAATTGAGCGCCCTTTTTTGCCTTGCCCCGCCCTTTGGGGTGGATTTTTGAGCAGAGCGGCGAACCGAAGAAGAAAAGACGCGGCAGGCACAAACGGCCTCACGTTTTCTTTTCCCTGATCAAGTCCCACAAGTTTCCATATAGATCTTCGAACACGACGACCTGTCCGAAGGCTTCATCGCGAGGTTCTTCCACGAAGCGCACGTTCTTTTTCCTGTAGCTCCGATAGACGTGCTGAAAATCGTCGGTACGCATAAACAAGAAAACCCGTCCGCCAGTCTGATTTCCGATGTATCGGGCCTGATTCTCGTTTTTAGCCTTTGCCAATAGCAAAGAGCAATTAGATCCTGCGGGGGCTACGCGCACCCATCGTTTGCCACTGCCCAGATCGGTATCCTCAAGCAGGTCGAATCCGAGAACTTTGGTGTAGTATTGGATAGCTTCGTCCTAATCAGAGACGAGCAAGGCGAATTGGAATATGTCCAGTTGAGCATTGTCGGGCATAGGTCAAGTGAGACCGATCTTGGTTGGGTCTGCAATCGAATCCCTTTTGCCAAGATCTAGCCACATTGGCAGGACTAATGCTGTAGGGCTGTCATGATTCGCGCCACGCTAATCGCATTCTTTTTTTTTGGTATCATGATGACGCTAGCAGCTGACGATCGAGAGCCTCTTTATTTGGTTCTAGGGGCGGTGCCACAGGAGACCAAATCTATTATCGCGGCCTTGGCTGATCGCGAAAGAGGGGAGCTGGCTGGATTGGAATATTTTGAAGGGAGACTGGGAGAAAATCGGGTTGTCGTGTCATTGACGGGCGTTGGAAAATCCTACACGGGAATGGTAACAGCTTTGTTCCTGCAAGAGTTCAAGCCGGATGCAGCCTTCATGACAGGGACCGGTGCTCGCATAAATCCCCAACTCAGAACTGGAGACGTTATTCTGCCAACGAGCGTTTTTCTCCACGACTACGGAAGTTTGGGCGAGGCCGGTATTACTATGGCAGGCTTGCAGCCACCCTCCGTTCCCAATGAGGCTCCGCTCTTGGATAACGATTTCGGGATACCCTCTGAAATGCATACTAAAGCCCTGAAACTGATAGAGACTTATGAGAAGCACTCGGTAGAAGTAGATGGAGAGATCTATAGCGTGAAAATCGGTCCTGGTCGGGTTACTTCAGGGGACTTTTTTGGAGTGCCACAAAGTCGTATCGACGTTTTGCGATCGATGAATGTGGACATCATGGAAATGGAATCCGCAACCTTCGCGTTGGTGTGCGAACACTTTGGGACGCCCTTTCTAGTAGTGCGTTCGGGAAGCAACTTAGCCCAGACGACGCCAAGCGACGACTATCTGACGTACGGTCCGATCGCCGCTTACTCATCCGCTAAGACAACGACCTATTTGATTTCGAACTGGTAGGCTTTCGTTGAGGAGGCAACTGATAGGAGGGGTTCTATCTGCCGGGATTGGAGGCTACGTGGCTGCGTTCGCCAGTGAGCAATCTGAAAGCAACGGCGAGTCTACTTGGACCACCGGCTATAGGGATTGAGGCGCCTTTTGCCAGCCGGGGCGCGATTTAGCGGGAGCACTCGAGATGGGTTTGCAGCCGGGTATCGATTTCCGCTATCGCCTCTTTCTTTGCGTGTTCCGGAAGGTCAGCGGTTGTAAAGCTATTCCTGGCAAACTGAGCGAGTTGTTCAGGCGTGGCATTCAAACCCTGGGCGACGGCCAGGTAGTCATCAGTCAACGTGTTGCCGAAAATGAACGGATCATCTGTATTCAGGGTGCAGGGAACACCAGCGGCTTCGATTTCGAAAAGGGGATGGGCCGACATTTTGGATACGTTTTGGAGTTTCACGTTGCTGATTGGACAGATGTCGAAACTAGCTCCGGATTGAACGGCGAGATCGAGAACGCCTGGGTCTTTGACCGCGTTGATTCCATGTTGAATTTTGGTGACCCCAAGATCCTCGATCGCTTCTCTGACGGAGCTCGGTCCCGAGAGTTCTCCAGCGTGAGCTTTGAGTGCTTTTCCGGCGGATTTGGCTGCTTTCCAAAACTCCTTCGCCCAATCATGCAGGGGGAATTCCTCTGGGCCGTGTAAATCGATTCCGTCGATTTCCGGCGTATCCAATATCTCGCTCAAATAGCGATCTTGATTTTTGGAGAATCCCCCATGATGTAGACCGATATAAAGCCGGGCTTCTATATCTTCAGGAACTGCTGCCTTGATGGCTTTTGCTATTTCGCGAGCGGAGA
>Ga0310343_10000776_pt1 | contig 15679 bp, 20 predicted proteins | sample HC15DNA2025_MG_FD_203519 | JGI IMG/M metagenome (GOLD analysis project Ga0310343, IMG submission 203519) | Marine microbial communities from station ALOHA, North Pacific Subtropical Gyre - HC15-DNA-20-25_MG | ecosystem: Environmental > Aquatic > Marine > Oceanic | place: Pacific Ocean: North... | reverse complement strand
ACACCAAATCTTGAGCCACCAAATGCACCAGACGCTACGCCTTGACCAGCAAGTCGTTGTTGAGCTTTCTGTCCCTGACGTGCAATGTCCTTCATTGTTTGTTGGACAACTTGATCCTCAAAAGGATTCATAAACTGTTGTGCACCGCCGGGACCTGCTAACTGTGCTGCGCGATCTAAAAAGGGCTGATAGCTGCCGATACCAGAATCTGCTAATGCTATTGCTCGGTTCTGCGCATCTGAGAATTCAGCTAGTTGCTGCGGAGAAAAGGGTTGTGGTGTGCCACGAAGAGCCTGTGCCTGTGCAAAAATATCTTTCAGAAACTCTTCCTGAAAGGGAGCGAGTCTTGTTACCTGTTCTACTGTTTGTGTCGCCATTAGCCTGTCGCCTCTAGTTCTGACATCATATCATATAAACGTGCGGCCCCGACATCTCTATTGCCACCGCCTGCGCCTCGGACAGCCTTGGCTGTCAAAACAAACTCACCGTCGGAGAGTCTTGCTGGCACAGAATCTGATGTTCCTGTACCCGGTCCATCAACCTCACCGCCGCCTGCATGTACATCCCCACCATCAGCAAGCCCAATATAGCCAGAAGAACGACGAACAGGCCGATATGGATCAGTGTAGTAATTGTACCCTGGATCCTGAAGTTCTCTAAGTTCATCTGCATATTGTTTCATATCCGTAGGGTCATCCATATCATACCTTTTTCCAGACCTGCCCACAAGTGTGCCTTTGACTTCGCCCGGTCTTGTCTCACGCATGCCAGAACCACCTTCCTCCTCTTCTTCATCAAACATGCCGCCAGCAAGTGCCAGCGCACCAGCCCCCAACCCCAACTTTGTGCCCAAGCTCATGTCGTCGAACATTGAGAAGATGCCTTTACCCTTAGTTGCCTCTTTAGCTGCCATATCAACACTAGGTATGCCGCCCGGTCCTATCGGTAGACCCCCGGCTCCAGTTTTTATAGCGGATATCGGACTGCCCATGCCAAGCATAGACGTGCCTTTGAAACTTGGAACCAAGCTACCTATACCACTACCGGACCCCAACCCAAATCCTACGCTTTTAGCAAAAGAACCTGCACCAAATCCTAAAGCACCCGCAAGAAGAGCATCTTTTACATCTCCACCACCCGCAAGAGATCCAATTCCAGATCCAAGGGCCGCGCCCATTGGACCGCCAAGGGCAAATCCAACAACCCCACCAATAGGAGCGAGCATTTTTTTGAATGATTTAAATAAACCCATTACGTTGCGACCTTTACAGTTCCGCCGTCATTATACAAGGTCCCAGTTTCGAGGCCCGTCGCTGAAGTAGGCAGGTCTGTCAGCGTTAATTTAGTCCCTCGCATCTCACCCGGATTACGCTCCTGCTCAATAAAAACCTGCAATGAACGCACAAGGTCCGCCATATACTGTTGTGCGTACTCGGTCGGTGGTTCTGGGAGCCTTGGTGGTGCAACCTGATTACTTGACATTATCTTCTACCATCCTGCCTTATATCTACACGGGGACTGCCTAACTTCCATTTAGATCCTGTTGCATCTGATTCTACACGAAGTGCAAAGGAACGTCCACGAACTCTTAGGTCTAGCTGTTCTGTAAACTTTTCAACGGGGCTAGACTGTGTTCTTACAGATGTGCCAGCTTGTGTATTGTTAAAGTCCGCTCCTGGATTGTTGCGCGCTTTTACAGTGAATGTAGCTTGTGGTGAAGACAAATTAGTTGAACCGTCAAAAGTTAAGTCAGGTATAACTTTTCGTAAATATGTAAATCTGTCGCCGTCACCAATGTCTATTGCTGCTGACTCAATGAATGAATTCATGGCGGAGCCATCGTCGTCGTAACCAAACTCGTGGTTGTAAAGATAGTTGTTTCCAGTAGCTAAAGGAAAAGTCCGAGTTCCGCGGTCCAACCATGCTGTTCTTTCAAGCGTACCAAAGTACCACACTTTTTCGCTATAGTTGTAAGTAACATAACGGTCGTTGTCTGTCGCGTTAGCTGATGGGTAGAACCATGTTACTTCGCTAAACTCAGAGTTAATACCAGCAATTACTTTGCTTCTTTGTTCCAAGTTAAAATCTAAAAACACTTTGTCTTTCACTGAGCAGGGCAGTGTTTGTGTCTGACCAGCGTAGACATAAAATGTATCAAGACCCATCCAGAAAACAAAATCTTCTGTCGCTACAGCAGCGTTTGGACTCATAATTGTAATGTTACTGGACAGTTGCTGTAAACCAAAAGTGAATGGCGGACCAATAAATCGCATAGATGTAAGAGCAGTGTCCGTCCACACCAGTATCTCACGCTTTGTTTCTACGGCCTGCACAAAGGTTGAACCTGAACCCAAGCGCAAATCACCTGCTGTGTTGTCCTCGGTGGGATACCAATCTAACGGGTCTTCTTGGTTAGAAAAACGGATAAGAAGTGGATCCTGTATGCCGTTGCCATTTATAGCAGAAGAGCTTGAATTAATACCGTCCGAACCAAAAGCAATCACATGTCTGTCTCTATCTGACACTAAAACCTGTTTACATTTTGTAGGAACACTTCTTTTAAAAAATCCGGCAGAGGCAGTTAATGTGTTTAGCTTAACGGCTCGATTTGAAAGCGTGTTTGTTTTGTCCCAGTAATATATTTCATCATCTCTTGGGTTAAGAAGTAAATCTTCTCCAAGATTATCGTGTGACCATAAACGTATTTGACCTGTGGTTGTTACACCGCCAGATGCTGCGTCCCCCCATCCTGCAAAGTCATCAACTGGATCAGCATTACCTTTTGCTAATCGCACAATAGAACCGTCAGCGTGAGTTGCAGCCACAGTCGGGCCAAAGGTATTGACGTTTGAACTTGTTTGAGTACCTGCATACCCTCTTGTACACCCGGTCAAATCATTTGTAATTGCCGTAACCGTAAAGGTCAAATCGTTAGCTGGTGTTGCACCACCTAACGTGTTACCAGTTATTGTAATTGTATCTCCAACTGCGTAACCACTTCCAGCGGTTGTCGCGGTGACCGACGTGTAAGTCGTTGCTCCTGCAACAACAGTAAATTGTGCTCCCGTGCCGCTGCCGCTTGTGCTTGCTTGAACTTTACCTGTATGCGTGGCTGAACCAGCCGTTCCACCAGAGGCTGTTATGGATCCTACTGTTTTGACACCAGTGCTTGATACGCCGCCTACAAGTATAAGCTCATTGTCTATTAAGATTACATCATTGGCAACTATACCAGTTGTGCTAGTCAGTGTAATTGTGGTGTCAGAGGAGCTAAGAGTTCCACCTTCGTTCAAGGTTGTTTGTAAAGCAGTAGAGGTAACCCCGTAATATTGCCCTGCTCCCCAACCTGTGCCTCCGACCGTTGTATCTAACCCCACGTTTATTTGATACTCTGCGGTGGTGTTGTTTATAAGACTGTCTATTTGAATTGTTTTAGTTCTAGTAGAAGGGGAACTAAAACTACCATTACCTAAAATAGTTACATAGTCAATTTGATCACCAACTCTATACCCACTTCCCCCACTTGAAACAGAATTTAAAGTATATGTATAAAAAAATTGAAATTTATATTGATTTGGAGTACCAGGACCACTTACAGGACCCAAGTTTTGAACTGTAGCTCCACCTGCGTTTTCTGTAAAATTAGCTGTAAAACTTGTAACTCCTGAGAGGATGGGCGGTTGAGCACTAGAAGGGTGTAGAATTGCATCAAATGTATGGGGTTCAACAGCAGTTATGTCTAGAACGAGATCATTTGCTGTTGTTGCTCCGCCAAGACTTGTTCCGGGAATTGTTATGTTTTCATCTATATCATAACCATCCCCGCCATCTGTAACCGCATCTACTGTATATCCACCAGAACCATTTGTTGTAATGGTGAACTTAGCCCCCGCACCTGCACCGGATGACGTGCCCGTGACGTTTGTAAACGTAGCACTGCCTGTTGAAGTTCCAGATGTAATGCTTACTGTTTTTACAGGATTAGTATTTAAAGAGGGATTGGTGACATCAAAACTAGGTTGCGTGAAAGATGGGACAAAAACGAATTGGCTAGCAACTGAGTTTTGTGCTATGATAGATGCTGTTGCAACTCCAGTGGTCGACCCGTCAAATAAATCTCCGTCAAGGGAAGTTACTGTAATTGTTAAATCATTGGTTGGAGAAGAGCCGCCGAGAGAAGTCCCTGGAATGGTTATTGTATCATTTACTGCATAGCCCGTGCCTATGTTCGTTACAGTAACATCTGTGTAACTTGAGGAACCTGCAACTACAGTAAACTCTGCACCTGTCCCACTGCCACTTGTTGCGCTCTGTGTTTTTCCAGTGTGCGTAGCTGCCCCAGCAGAAGTGCCAGCAAGAGTTGTTTGTCTTACTCCAGTAGTATTAGCTGTTGCCGCAAGTGTAATTTGATAATTATCAGCATCAAGTACAGCAGTAATTTGATGTTCTGTATTAAGTAAAGCTGCGGTAATATTTGGACCTAAAGATTCTGCCGCAGCAAAGCTTACAAAATCATTTTCTGCTGCACCGTGTCCAGCATTTGTTACTTTAATTATGTTTGAATTGTTAGTAGCTGTAAAAGTCACCTCTCCTGCGGAAGTTGTCTTTCTCACAGGGGTTATGTCGTTAAAGTTCTGACCTTCTTCAATGTAATATTTTATGTGAGAACCTAATCCTAAAAAGTCAGAACCATCTAACGCTATCCAATTGTGAAGCGCACGAACCGTGCCCAAATAAGTATTGTTAGTATACTTGGACCAGCCGCCCATTTTTTCAGGGTATCCAAACCGAAACCTAATTTTGTCACAGTCGCGCCATCCCCCTTCGTTAGAATACGAAGTGACCTCTCTGTTTATACCCGGTTTAAACTGTAACTTTGTTAACGGCATGTATCACCTATGATGGTTGCGGTACAGATGATGCACTATAAAAAGTTCCACCCAAAACTCGCGCACCCTTACCATAGCTAGGAGGGTTCTTTGCGTAAAACCCAAACCATGTATAGCCACCACTATTTGCGGCACTTACATTATCTACGGCCCATGTAATAATGCCAACATTGTAGGAACCGCCTGTGTAGGTAATAGAGCTTATAAGTCCTGCGTCAGTCCATACTATATTGTAGTTTCTAGCCCCACCTGTACTACCATTATACCCAGCATTCCACGCTGCTACCACATTAGTTACCGTGCTGCTACTTGTACCACCGTACAAAACAACATTATTGTTATATGCGGTTACATTTTCGTTTTGTGAAATTGTGATACTTGCACTGGTTATATAACCTTGCCCTGCACGAAACACAGGTTGCCAAGCCACAGCATTTGCACCATTAGAAAGGACACCAGGAGCGGCTGTGCTGCTTTGTGTGGTAAGGCCAAATCCATAATTATCAATTGGAGAAAACAGATAAGACATCCAAACTCTTATGTCTCTGTTGTTGGTTTCAGCACTACCGTAAAAGTCCTTTAATCCAATCTCACCAGATTCTGGTATGCTTTGCGTGGATGCTGTGTCAGGAACGCCCTCAGTGCCGTTGCGATAATAATCCTTCAAGCTGTGCGGCGCACTTCCGCCATACTGCGTAGCTATTTCGTTTAAACTAATTGCGCCAGAACTTGGAAGAGCCATTTAGATTGTTCCTGAAGCTGTGATGTCGTCCGCAGATACAATTTCGCCTGTGGTTTTTATTTTAGCCACTGCTGTTGTTGTGCCGCCTGTCGTGTAGCTAAACACCAATTCATTACTAACAACGCTCAAAGTCCAATCTCCCAAGTTAAACGTACTGCCACTTATCGGCACAGTAGAGAAGCTTAAATTACCAGAACCGTCTGTCTGAAGGTATTGACCGTTTGTTCCGTCAGCGGTTGGGTAACTCAAACCATCAAGGACAACTTTACCACTGCCATTTGGGGTGATAGCTATATTACGGTTTGATGTGCTAACAATAGAGTGTGTTTGAACATCTAAATCAGCCCCTAATTGAGGTGAAGAGTCGTTAACTAAATCAGTTGGTGGAGTAAGGTTTTTAAAAATACCGGAAGTATTTCCACCTTTTGTTCCATCTCCAGTCACTGCTTGAGTCGCACCTGATGCGATTTCAACGCCCGTGCTGGTGCTGTAAGTAACACCTTTATATATGACTCGACAGGCAGCATTAGTTTCGTTTCTAACAGTAAAATATTTCTGTTGATTTATAGGAGTGACTCTCATCTCAAAAGTAGAGCCGGGAGTTCCTGTCAAAACTACAACAGTATGCTGCCCATCAGAAACAGCCCCATCTGTCGTCGTTAAATCAAAGTCCCCAATTACCGTTTTTTCAACCTGACCATGCACCGCTGCATCTATAATTGCAAAATTTCGATTGACCGTTGTACCCCAAGAACCCGCCTGTTCACCAGAACCCGGTTGTTCAATCCCTGTATTATCTGTGTAGGTACTTGCCATCTATACCACCTTATTTGTCCATGTTTCAGACGACGTTCCTGCGTTTATCTGAGTCCAGGTATCGCCAGTGTGTGTGACTTGTGTCCAGTTTTCTGATGTTGCACCCGCATCAATTTGTTCCCACAGTATATCACCATTTGCAGTTATCACAAATACACTGTTAATTTCTATCGGTCCTTCGCCTGCTCCGGGGTAAATTATCAGAAGCCCACCTAAAGCCGATAGATCAAATTGTGAACTCATATCGGCTGTAGCGAGAGTTAACAAACCCCCTAACGGGTCTATTTCAAACTCAAAATCTTGTGTGCTTATAAGATCTATTAATAATTTTGCGGCTGTGGTTTGTGTAAAGTTTGCATCTAGTTGAGCGACACCTACAGCTATTAAGGTTTGTGTAGTAGTCTGTGTAAAGTTTGCGTCTATTGCCGCAACCCCAGAGGCGATAAAGTTGGCAACAGTGGTTTGATCAAACTGAGCGTCTAGTGAAGCAGAGGTTATAGCAAAACGTACACCATCCGTAGTTTGAGTGAAGTCTGAAGAAATATCAATTTCAGCGACAAGTACTCCTGAAGCTGCCACAAGCTTAGAGAAAAAAGCATCAACAGTCATACTTCCAAGAAAAGTGCCCGAAAGATCTGTAGACTGTGTAAAGTTTGCGTCAAGCGTTTGGCTTCCAAGAAGCACAACGCCGTCTGTGGCAATACTGTTTTCTGATATTGCCTGAGAACCAAACATTATCCAGCTATTTCCATTAAAGTAACAGTGCTAACTGGATTAGTGTCATATAAACTACCACCATGCTGTTGGTTGTTCTTTGATCTATTTAAATAAATATCTTGAGAGGCCCAATTATAGAAAGACATTGCAAAATTATAAGTGATTTGCGAGGTTGTATTTGGATGGTCAAGTAAAATCATACTAGTCGGAGCTATCATCCATGCAGGGTTGGTAGCACTGCTACTATGCTGTTGGTAAAGATTTATAACTCCCGTGGCTCTAGGTGTAGTACCCGATGCTTGCCCCTTTATGAGATTACCACTTGCATCAGTAAGATAGGAACCGCCGCAAGGGGAAGTATCTGTAGAACTTGTAGTCGCAGTTGTTGCCGTAGCATTTTTAATTACGTGTATTCCCAAGTCATAGAATGAGTCACTGCCTATATAAACTGTAGCTTGGTAAAGTATTTTACTACTTGTTGAAGTAGGTGTAATAGAACAGTTTAAACCTGTTGCAACTTCCAGCTTGCCATTGTCTGATGTCTGATTTGAATCACTTAAAGTAAATTTAAAATCATCTGGATAATTTGTTGTAACACATTGCAGTACAGAACCAGCAGGCTGTTTAGCCCTTGGAACTGTAGTGTTTGTACCTAACAGATTAGCAAGATTACGGGCGTTACTCATAGCTTACTCCGGTTTATCAGGCCACACTACATCGTCCAGTGATGAGTACGTTTTGGTTATATCGCGCAGTGCCTGACGATAGGCTGTGCGTTCTGTGGACATAGTAAGATCAGACGATGCCCACCAATCTGTTTCAGCGATACGGCGATTACGCTCTTCGCGCAACAGCTTCAATGGTTCAGCGTTATTTAAATCAGTTAATTCTCTATCTATCAAAGCCCAAGTAATCCCCATATCTTGCCAAACTTTAGGGTTACTTTCTAAAATTGCAGTCCCGTTGTCATCTACGCCGACCACAAGGCGAAAAGATGCATCAAAAGATTGTGCGCTCGTAGGCTCACCGTACAGCACAAACTGACAGCCTGGATATAAAGCTTGGATTGCTTCTGATACTGTTGCCATAATTTAACCTATAAACGTGTATGTTGCCCAACTGTAGGGTATGACAGTGCTTTGATAAAAACTTTTTGTGTGAGAAGTTATTACATATAGTTCATCGCTTGCAGAACATTTGATGTTTATGGACCCAGACAACGCTCTGTCTCTAGTGTAAAATCGAGCGACTTGTACCGCAGTACCGCCACTGCTCCTTACGGGTTGGATTGAATATGCATCACCATTAGTATTAGTTAAGGTAGAAACTTCAACTTTATAAAGTCCAGCAACAGGGCAAACAAATTTATAAGTAGAAGTATTATAATGATTGCCATCGTTCTCAACGGCAACGGAAAAATCTAATATGCTATCAGCTGATTTTGATACATAAGTTCCAGTATTTGCAAAATTAACAAAAGCATAAGGAATAACAGGTCTTGAAACCCTGCCGCCACTATCAATCGTTAACGCAGTGTTTGAGTTTGTTGGGTCTTGGATTTCGGTGACTTTTAATATACTAGTCATGCGCCAACCTCTAAAACTGTAATACTAGAAGAACCCCTTGGATCATAGCCATTAGAACTGTCGTCATCACGACTCGTTTTGTTAATCCAAGCCGTATGACTACTTGCATGCAGAACGGCATACTGCGCCTTATATGTCAAAGCAGAGGTGCTTGAAGGACTGTCTAACACAGTAATAGGAACAGTCGTTAATACATAAGTGCTTGCACCGTTAGTCCCTTGAACACTGTTTGCCAACAGCCTATTACTGCCAGCGGCGTCAGGTGCATTTATTTGTGTGCTATCACGCAGTACACGAACTGGACACCAATAAAAAGTTGTGGACACGCAAACCGTACAAAGAACTAATATTTTACTGTTTGTAGATGACGGAGTAATGCTAACTGATAGCCCCGTAATATCTGTGAATGAATTTGAAGTTATGCTTTGAGTATCCGTTTTTGTTGCAGTTTTTGCTTGCACCACATGACCCGGAATATACACCCCGTTGTTTGTAGTCTTCTCATTTATTGTATCTACGAATAATGTTGACATGACTTACCCCAACTTAAACAAAGACACAAATGAATCACTGTTAATATTAACATTGTTGTCCCCGGAATTTAAAAAAAACCAAGCTAAAAATAATCCAGAAGTTAGATACAGCACTCCTGTCGCAGTAAACGCATCGTATGAAGTATTACCACTGCCTTGGCTTAATGTTCTGGCATACACATTTCCATCGTTGGTTCCTGAAGAATCAGTAGTTCGCAAATCAAAATAATAATAAGTGCCACTAAAAGAATCTATTCTTCCTTCAATGCTGTAGAAGTAATAACCAGTTGCAGGTATAGTCATTACACCAGTACTAAGGTTTAATACTGTGCCTCCCGCACCGTCTGTGTTAAATCCACCATTGCCTGAAACTGCAAACTGACTAAGTCTTGTGACATTCGCTGAAATAGATTGATTTGGAGTTACTCTGGCGCGAAAGCCAACTGGACTGCCTTGACCTAAACGCCCATTAGTGTCAATCGTTAGCGCAGTTGTATTGCATGAACTATCAATGTCTATGACATTTGTTGTTCCACTTGCCGCCCTGATTTTGTCTACATTTAGTATAGAAGCCATCTGTGCCTCACAGTATCGTCAGATTACCGTTGACGGTAATTGTAGTTGATGAACCTATAGTCAATGGACCAATCGCCAATGCATTTTTAGTTGAGGCTATTGTAGTGTTCTCGCTCACACTTTGTCCATTGGTGCGAAACACAGCCGTATCAACTGTGGTGTTAGTTGTCTGAAACTGTGTGGCTGTAATCTCACCCGCAAATGTACCACCGCTAGATTTGCTAACTGTATCTGTCACAGTAAAAGCACGGAAGGCGCGGATAACTAATTCATCGTTAACAGCCGCACCAGATGCTAGTGTAATTGTATCCCCGTTACTGGGGGTGAAATCTGTGCTGTCGAGATGTACACCGTTTAGATATACATCTACATCGTTACCAGAAAAGGCCAGTATCGCGCCGTTAGCATCCGCACCTGTAAATGCGGTCTGACTCGCTGTTGCTGTATACTTAAACAACTGCATTGCAAAGCTGGTAGGCTGGTCTACGGCACGACCAAAAAAGCGCACGGTAATCACATCGCCGTTAGCTGGTGCGGCAGAGAAGGTAAGGGTTGTTCCAAACGCTGTGTAGGCTTTGCCTATCCCCGGCTCTTGCACTACGTTACCGATTGTTACAATTAATGCCTCACCACTGACAACGCTTTGCGCTAACGTAAACGCAGTTGCGCTTCCATTACCCGTAAACCTTTGAAAGGTTATGTCGCCTACGTTTGGATCAATGCCTATATACGCCATTTACTTTTCCTATTGGTATCCAATGCGGACATAACTGTTAGCATCATCATAAGTACCAGCAGTTCTTGTAAACCTTACTTGTGTTAGTTCCGCAGAAAGTGTCTTAAAGCCTCGTAAATTATTTAAATAATTTGGATCACTATCATCTTGCACAAAAGCTGCTTGGCAAAACCATTTATTTCCATGCATTCTAAACAGTTCACCAGCAAAAGTTAAAACATTACTAGCGTTTGTCCACTGGCTTGCACTCCAAGATGAAGCAGTAGCAGAACTACCCCCGTAAACAGAAGACGCACTTAAACCTACAAATGTATCTTGTGATGAATAGCCACCCGTTTCAATGCCACCGCTATCACCAATTTGGATTGCAGGAACACCATTTACTGAACCGCTTGCTCTATATATAGAAAACTTAATGATGTTTGTACCGCTAGGTATTCCCGTAAAATCTACTGAACTTTGCCCATTGAGTGCTTGAATTGCAGGAAACGTAAATCCAACTCCAGACACAGTACCAGTGAACGCAAAAGTATCAGCAAGGTTGATGCTTTGAGACCGTATTTTGCTTAATGGCATTTCAGGCTCCTATCCCACCAAAAAACCGCTAAAACTTGACGCGGTTGCTACTGTATAAAAAGTGTCTGCACTATAATGCCAAGGCATGACATTATCTCCCGCCGTCATTGAAATTGTTAAGGAAGTAGACAAACTATCGTAAGAGCTGTTTGGTGAGCCGTTTATAACATAGCTATTAAAATACAAATTAGCATTTGATGTTGGTGTAGAAGTGCCGCTAAGTTCTGACGCTAAACAAATAATTACGTAACTTGTACCAACACTATCAAAACGCATATGAAGATTAAACTGGTAAATGCCTGTAACGGGACAAACAAAATATCCACCAGCATTTAGATTACTTCCTATGTCAAAATCAACGGTTTGAAAAACTGTTGTTTTCCAACCAGCTTGAGTAATAAAATTCATGGCTCCGTTTGGCCTGCATGAGAAGGCTGGTCTTGCTGGCGTAAGTATGCGACCACTGCTATCAATCGTCATAGCTGTATTAGTGCCGCTACTGTCCTTAATCGTTGGAACATTCAAACTAGTAAACGTACCTGTGGTAGCGGACAATGCTTGATTAGCATCATGCTCCAGCCGTGTTGTAACCTCTGCCAAACCGCGATAGATAACGTACACGTTACCCGTGCCAGACGGCGGGGCTTCGTCAAACGTCAGGGTAGTTCCTGTGGCTGTGTATGACTTACCAGAGCCGGGTTCTTGTTGCACGTTGTCAACGAATACCTCAAGTTCCTCACCAGTGTTCACGGCGCGGTTAAGTGTAAACACAGTCGCCGAACCTGTGCCGTTAAAGGACTGGCTTGTTGTCTTTGTCAAAGATTTGTTTGGTTGTGCGCCGATGTATGCCATTATACCGCTATTTCCGTTGCGCTAATAAAAGATGTGCCTCTTTCATATTGATAACCATCCGAATCTAATACAGTTCTATTAGTGTACCATGCATAATTTGTACCGCTTCCTTGATAAACTCCTACTTTATACGTCACTTGAGAAGTCGTTGAGGGTGTATCAAAATAGCTGTAAATTACGTGTTCTGGCGTAGAACCCGCATTAGCAACTTCAATAGTTATACCTGTACCCATGTGAATACCTACTGCTCTGCCGCTAGCCGCTGGCGCACTTAACTTTGTTGAATCTCTATAAAAAAACCAAACTGAATTATATTTAGGGGAGTCCGCCGCCCACTCACCGTTTACCATTGCATCGATTCTTATAATACTACTGGTTGATGTGGGAGTGATATTTACCGTTAAATGACTAAATGCTACATCTGTTTGAGTTGCACAAGTAGTAGAGGTTGTGTCCGTGTACTGTGTGCGTTGCACTTGCAACACAGTGCCAGCAGGCATGGAAGCAGAGGTGATTGCACCGCTTGCTAACTGACTCGAACCTACGGAATTAGCGGGTAAAGAGGCTATTTGATTTGCGCCTATTGTACTTAATGCCATCAGGTAATCTCCAGTACAGACAAAACCGCATCACAAGAATTGTCTTGTGACGCATACACTCGCAATACATCTCCAGCATTCATCACAATTTTCTGGTCACCACCAACCACAACAAGTGACGAGCCTACAGGCACGATTGCGTCTTTTACAATATGCCTTAGATTGGTTGATTCTGGGCTACTCACACCACCGTCATGAAATTCAACTGTAACAGTAATTGATACCGCCAGTATATTAGCAATGTTTAAGCCAATGATTGTAGTTTGTGTTCCACCTGGGCAAGTATACAGAACCGTCTCGCCTGTTGACGCGGTGTCAATGTTTTTCGCCGTAAATGTTTTAAATTCATTAGCCATGTCATTATCCCAATGCTATTGCGAATGCCAACGCATTCGGGTCTTGTTCTGTAAAGTTCTGCGCTACATTACTCGCATTGTTGAATATCATCTTTTCTGCTGGCAACGTGCAGAAAACAGTGCGAGTGCCTGATGTCCAATTGACAGCATTATCAGAATTGCTAGACTGCAATATTGTGGTACGGGCCAAGGTTGTACCAGATGCAGTGTAGGTGCCAATACCTATCTCAAAGTCAGTTCCGTCTGTGCAGCAATAGTATGTAGTGTTTGAATTACCTATTTGACTAAAAGCTTCGAAACCACCTACCGCACCAGCAAGCGTATAAGTGCCTGTGCCAGTGGTAGTTGTGGTTTCTTTTATACGGTCTTTCAGAACAAGAGCCATTACTTCAATTCAATAGTTAAGTTGTTTGAGTTAATACGGAAAACATCACCTGTGGCGATTGTTTTCGAAGCATCTAACTGACCAATAAACAATATATTTCCACTACTCGCTGCATCTGCAATAAATGCGTGTGTCACAATATTGGTGCCACTAGTTGATGCTGGAAACTCAAAGTTATTAGTATTTTTTATCGTCTGTTGATCAGTGCTAGAACTTGCTAAAGTCCAGTTTGCCGCAGTAACTTGCACTCTTGCATAACTACCAAAATTAGCTTCAGTTACAGTTCCCGCTTCAAGATCAGGAACAGCCGTTGCTAGACCAACATATATACTATCCCCTGGTGAAGCAAAGGTCACACCACCAATAGCTGCGTTGTTTTTAAAAATAAAATTGAGCAGTCGATGCTCAAGATATGTGGTTGCTGCGTTACTCGTTGCCATTTGTTACTCCTAAGTTCTTGGCCTGTCAGGTAAGCCCCTACGATATGCATCTGAGTTTTCTCTAGCTTCCGCCAAATCTTTCAAACGCTGAATCTCCTGCGCGAACCTTTGTTCGTACAGTTGCATCATATCCTGCTCACCTTTCATGTAAGTATACGCTTCCACAAGTGAGCCGTAAAGAAGAGCGTTAGGGGCGTTCTCGCTCAACCACGATGTTGTAGAATCTGTTCCCGCAGTAATACTTGCGGGTCTGTAGTAATAGTGTAGCTCTACAGTGTAATTGCTGTCTGGGGTTGGACCAACTATAAAATTATCTATGTCGTAGATACCGTAATATTTTGGTCTTGCATTAGCACCAGTGTCTATAGAATACTGCTGGACAAAGTTCACATCTTTAAAATCTAAAAATACTTTATTTGATGCCGTTGTTATTTGCAAAGAAAACGGAGCAAGATAATCGGTTGGGCAACTTAGAAAAGGATCGTTATTGCTCAAAGCAGAGGTTGCGTTTTTACGAAACAACTCAAGGTCAACAAGTGTAAAAATACGATCCTCTGCGCCACGAATGAACACAGGTAGATTTGCAGTAAAAGAGGTTTCTGTGTTTTCACAGAAATTCTGTATGGCAAGTTCTAGTTCTGTTTTTGTAAATGACATGTTACCTGCTCACTATACTATTGTTATGTTTCCGACCATGCTGCTGTGAACAGTGCACTGATACACCAACGAAGTGTCACTAGGTTCATGTGGCACAATAAACTGAGTTAGCCCGGTGGTGCTGTTAAAGTTGTCTGTAACTCCTGTTGTAAAAGCAGAGCCGCCATCAGATGTTCGTATCTGTAAAGGATGACTGCTGACATAAGAAGTGTTGTCAATTAAATAGGTATGACCCTTGTAGAAGGTAAAGTTGGGGTTGTTGCCAGCGGTAGCACCTGGACCAGAAAAGGTATAAGCAGAACCCGTAGCTGCCGTTGTTGTGTATTTTGTTACAGGGCCAGTAGTCTCATCGTTTAATCGTATCCAGTTGCCCCCATGAGCAAAATACAAACCACCTGTAGCGTGAACATGAGCCACAGCCCCATGATAGGTTGATGCGCTTGGTAAATCAGCTAAAGCAGCGTAATAAAAAACAATTTTGTTTGCACCAGAACTAACATTAAAAAGACCATTTGTATCGATGATATCAGTTAAAGCTGTGCCGTTACCCAACGCATTGTATATTTCGTTGAAGTTGTCGTTTATCTTATCGGCCCCGGCACGAAGAGTATCACCTGTGCCATCATTTGCGCTTGATCCGATTCCTACTGTTTGTTTAGCCATTTAGCCCTCGTCAAAAGTCTTAGTTGCCGAATCGAGTGTAACATTTGTTGCATCAAAGGTCGATGCTGTTGATGGTGTTGGTGGTGTTGCTGTCCCCGACCCAGAGGTCGCATTGTCACCACCGCCTCGTGCGTTACCGATTGTCGCTGTTTCACCTCCGGTGATGGTGATTGTGTACGAATTAGCATCGACAACCGTGATTGTATACCCTGTAGCTTTTTCAAGACTAGTTTCTGAAAATCCATCAAACGCCTCCACTTTACGAAAAACAACAGCATCTGATGTGCTGCGACCATGAGAAGGTTCAAACACCGTAATTACCGCAGAACCCGCAGAACCTGATTGAAATGGATTCTTTATTAAAAGTCTTTGGCCAGCCACCTCTGTACTTGTGTCTGGTCTGGGTTCAAAAAGTGCCTGTGGGTCTGCACCAGGGGATATAGGTTCTAACTGTGGATGCTTTGGCTCGTACTCATCTGGACCAACTTTAAGACCGTTCCATTCTGTTATCATGTCAGCAAGACGATAACGAAAACCAGAACGGTCTGATATACCG
>Ga0310343_10000775_pt1 | contig 15688 bp, 9 predicted proteins | sample HC15DNA2025_MG_FD_203519 | JGI IMG/M metagenome (GOLD analysis project Ga0310343, IMG submission 203519) | Marine microbial communities from station ALOHA, North Pacific Subtropical Gyre - HC15-DNA-20-25_MG | ecosystem: Environmental > Aquatic > Marine > Oceanic | place: Pacific Ocean: North... | reverse complement strand
ATGCAGCATTTTTATCCAAACCTCTGCTTTTTCGCAAGCTGACAGCAATACCATTATTAGAAAGTCTAGATTGAAATAATTGAAGATTTTTTATTGAGGCTCGTTTAAATTCAACTTCATCAACCTGATTGTACTGTATTAAATTTACGTGACATTGAAAACCTCTTAACAAATTACTCAATTCATTGGCATGTTCTAATTTATCATTAATCCCATTTAACATTAAATATTCAAAACTTATTCTTCTACCAGTATCTTTTACGTATTGCCTGCAGTCCTCAATTATATTTTCAATATCATAGTTTTTTGCACTTGGTATTATCATTTGTCTTGTTTTTTGATTTGAAGCATGTAAACTTATTGCTAATGTAAATTGACAATTTCCTAAAATTTGGAAAGATTTTGCTGATAACTTTTTTATCATTCTTGGTACAGCAACAGTGCTTACAGTTATCTTTCTCTGACTAATCTGAAAATCATCATTTATAGACCTAATTGATAAAAGCAAATCATTAATATTCAATAAGGGTTCGCCCATACCCATAAAAACAATGTTAGTTACTTTTCTATTCATTTCATTCTCAATAAATAAAATTTGATCTAATATTTCACTTGCTTTTAAAGATCTCTTCAAACCTTCCTTACCAGTTGCGCAAAATTTGCAGTCCATTGGGCATCCAACTTGACTAGAGAGACATGCAGTTAATCTTTTTTCAGTAGGTATACCGACGCACTCGATACTTTCATTGTCCAATGTAGTTAGTAATAGCTTAAGAGTACCATCGTTAGACAAGTTTTTTTCTTGAAAACTAAGTTCACTTACTTTAAAACCATCCTCCTTTAACTTTTTCCTAAAATCTAAAGGTAAGACTTCTATTTGATCAATATTTTTTTTCTTGTTTCTATAGTTATAGATCCAACTGTAGATTTGGCGACCTCTAAAAGCTGCCTCACCATAATCTAAAGCTATATTTTCTAAATCCTTTAAAGAACTTCCAATAAGATTTTTCAAATTATTTACTTTAGTTCAACACTGTTTTCACCATAACAGCAGACCATGTTTAAGAAAGAATTCTGTAAGAATAAGAGCTATAAATCCAATCATTGCCATTCTTCCATTAAGTCTTTCATTATAAGAATGGAAACCATAACGAGGTAATTTTCTTTTGGGGGCAATCTCTGGCTTAATCATTTATTACTAATAAAAGTTCATTCTAATAACTAAAAAATATAATAGATATTATTCATCAGAAAGTAGGCCCTCCTCTTGTAATCCCTCTAATGCAGCAGGATCTGGTAATTGATCTTCTGAGAATTGATTTTCAGCACTTGGTCTTGTAAATGCAGCAAAATTGCTGGAAGAGGGATCTATTCCGTGTCTGTTACGTGTAGTTTCCAAATCTTCATCGCTAGGATCATCAAGTATTGCTGAAGAGTTTACGGCCGGTGATTGTGGCATATCAACTGTATAGTCTGGCCTTAAGTTCTGAGTTCTTCTATATCCACCGGATTCTTCCGCAAGAATATCGGGATGGGGGCCAGCCTCTGAGGCTAATTCTTCCACAAATCCGCTAAAACCGGTACCTGCAGGGATCAATCTACCAATAATAACATTTTCTTTTAAACCTCTTAACCAGTCAGACTTACCTTCAATTGCAGCTTCTGTAAGAACCCTAGTGGTCTCCTGAAATGAAGCTGCTGATATAAAGCTATCTGTATTGAGAGAGGCTTTAGTTATTCCTAATAATACCGGAGTAAACTCTGCGGGAGCTCCTCCTGTAATTGCCATTGCTTGATTTGTATCTTCCACCTGCCTCAATTCTATAAGTTCCCCAGGTAAAAGAGTGGTATCCCCAGCATCTTCTATACGAACTTTGCTTGTCATTTGTCTGACAATAACCTCAATATGTTTATCATCAATTGCAACACCCTGGGATTTATAGACGTTTTGAACTTCGTTTACCATACTTCTTTGTAATTTTGATATGGATTCTCGAGCTGCATCAATTAAAGGTTTTTGATCCTTTAAGTCGCTGAAGTAACAATCTAATAATTCATGAGGATTAATTGGACCATCAGTTAAGATCTCTCCACCTGTAACTTGTTGACCATCACTAACCATTATATTTTTCCCAATAAGGAGTTGATATTCGTTAACAAAATCATCTTTTTCAATAACTGATAAAGAAACTGATTCTTCATCATTACCTTGTTTAATCTGAACAACTCCAGATTTTTTACACAAAATTGCAGAATCTCTTGGTCTCCTAGCTTCTAACAGTTCTTCAATACGAGGCAAACCTTGCACAATATCTCCTGTTTTCTGTCTTTCAAAAACAAGTAAAGCCAAACCATCTCCCCTAAGAACCAAATCACCATCTGCAACATGTAAAACAGAATCTGGAGAAACCATATAAGGTCTACCAAGTCTTAAGGTTACTGAATTGCCAGAAACCTCTTCAATTTCTCCACAAGAAGTAGCTTTTTCAGATTTACTTACAGCATCACCATCTACTACACGATCTCCGACTTTAACAACAGCTTTATTAGTAATCTCGATTTTGATTTTATCTTCTTCTCTTTCAACGATTAACCTCCTTATTGGCTCATCATCAATCAATTTTGGCAATTGAACCAATCCCTTTTCTTTACAAAGAATTTGAGTAGTAGCAATTACATCTCCTGCTTTGACTATTTGATTATTTTTTACTTGTAATTCTGTATGTGTTGAACCATGACTGGAGTCAGATATGGTATCTCTTCTTACAAGAATTGATTCCAGTATTACAAGATTTAATCTGTTTATTGCTTTATCGTTTTTATCTTGAATCGACTCCACATCAATCGTCATTTGAGGAGTAGCATCAAAGCTTTCAATGCTTAAATGTGTTCTAAGAAGTTCAACTCCTTCGACTGACTTTATCAATTCACCATCTTTAAAAGCAAGCCTTTGGATAGCTTTTAAACCAAGATGTGGTCCTTTTTCCTGTTTAACATGAGATAGTTGAGGTAATTCTGCTTGATCAGGAATAGTAAATTCCTCAACTGTTCTTAATAGTAAACCTCTACATTTAGGGGTTTCTAATCTCTGAACAAATAGAATTTCTTTATTTTCAATATCATCCATAATCTTTTCGCCTGGATTAACTATACTTCCTTCCTCAGTAAATCTATTCAAAACTTCTTCATCGTCGCACTCATGGAAAGTTCCATTTCTTACAGTTATTTCACGAAGGATATCGTTTTTCTGAGTCACGGTAACAATTCCTGATGTTTGACTAAATATATCTTTAACAACTTCTGTTCCCGCTTCAATCCATTTCATATCTTCAATCATTAGAAGAGATATATCCTTATTTATCTCATGTGTTTCTTGAGGAATCCAGAGCAATGTTCCACCTTGATTAACTTCAAAACCATTTTTGGATGATCTGGCTTTTTTAACACTTAATCCAGGTGAATATTTTACTAATCCGCCTGTTTTTGTTCGAAACCTTTCATCTGTTAAATCCGCTATAACCTCACCATTACTAATCTTACTCCCGGGGGAAGTATTCAAGCGGTAAGAGGTCCCATCACTAGATTCAAGATTATATATTTGTCCCGAGTGAGTAGCTTCTTCAATTAATTTAAAATTACTTATTGACATTGAAGTTGTAACAATTTGAACTTCCCTTGAATCACCTATTGAATCTCTTAATCTTACTTTTCCACCAAACTCACTTGATTGACTTGCCTCTGCTAGAACGTTTCCTTTATCAACAAACTTTCCAGATGATATGACTGGTCTTGCGTTAGGTGGCAAGTTATAAACATCTCCAGCTAATACCCACAATCTACCCAATCTTTGAGCTTTTAAAGTAATATTTCCCTGTCGATCTGTGACCTCCTTTGGCTGAATAACCTTGTCATACTTGACTTGACCAGCTAAATCACAAATAACATCTTTGGTTGCTTTTTCAACGCTCTTTTTCACAGCTCCAGCAGTAATCTGAGCAACTGTTATATCAGAATCAATATCTTCACCATTTTCAACGAATAAAAGTGATCCACTTGAAACTTCAATTTTTTGGGATTTATTTGAATTATTTCCTTGAGGAACTATTTTTAAAATAAAATCAACTTCCGCTTGTTTAGCTTCTACACCATGTGGAGTTCTATAACCTCTAACCTTCGCTTTTGAACTAAATTCAACTCTACCAGAAATCTTAGATCTTACTACTCCACTTTCAGCAGTTGATACACCTCCAGTATGGAAAGTTCTCATTGTCAATTGAGTACCTGGTTCTCCAATAGATTGAGCAGCAATAATTCCTACTGCTTCACCTAAGTCAACCAGATGATTATGAGCTAAAGCCCATCCGTAACATCTCCTACAAACCGATCTAGTCGCTTCACAAGTTAATGGTGATCTTATTTTAACCTTTGTGATAGATGCTGCCTCAATTTTTTCTGATAGAGTGGGGTCTATTGCGGTATTTTGAGAAATAACTAAGTTATCTTCGGAATCTACAATATCCGCAGCGGTAAGTCTGCCAAGGAGCCTTGATCCAAATTTGCCATCTTCTGCTTCAACAACTATTGATCTTTCTGTTCCGCAATCCTCTTCTCTGACAATTACGTCTTGAGCGACATCAACTAATCTTCGAGTCAAATAGCCAGAATCAGCAGTTCTTAAAGCAGTATCAACTAAACCTTTCCTCGCTCCATAAGAAGAAATTACATACTCAGTGACAGTAAGTCCTTCTCTAAAGTTTGTTCTTATTGGTAAGTCAATGATTTCTCCTTGTGGATTAGCCATCAGTCCTCTCATGCCAACAAGTTGTCTTACCTGGGACATGTTTCCCCTTGCTCCTGAATTAGCCATCATCCAAACGGAATTTAGAGGGTCATTTTGATTGAAATTATTTTTGACTGCATCTACTAATCTCTCATTAGTTTCAGTCCAGGTATCAATGACTTTTGTATGTCTCTCAACTTCTGTAATTTCACCAAGTCTATAACATTCTTCGGTAGCAGAAATTTGCTCTTCAGCTTGTCCTATCAAATCTTGTTTAGCTTCAGGAACTTTTAAGTCATCTACTGAAATAGAAACGGCAGCTTGGGTAGCATACTTAAAGCCTAAATCCTTTAAATTATCTGCCATTGCTGCAGTAATAGCAGTCCCATGAGTTTTATAAGACCAAGAAACTAAATTTTTTAAGGCTTTCTTGTCAACTACTTTATTCTTGAATGATGGTGGAGTTTTAGCTAGTGCAGGCATCGTAACTGGATTATTCTTTTTTGAGGTTTTGGAAGCTTTGCGCACTCTAGAAGTTTTTTTAGGCTTTGATGATGTCATGAGTTTTAAATAAATGAAAAATAGTTTTTAAAGATTACGTTTTAGATACCGAATCAATGATGGTGAAATTCATCACTACTCTCCCTACAGTTGTTAAAATAAATCTACTTATTAAATTATTCTGTAAGTCAAATCTATCTCTTCTTAAATTCCAAATTTCTAATCTAGAACCGTCTTCTAGATCTTCGGTCTTATTTGGATGACTCATTTCATCCTCATCTTCAACTTCTCCATTAAATCTAACCCAAACCCATTCATGTAAGCTAAGTCTTTTATCTTCATAAGCAGAAATCACATCTTCTAGTGACGCGAAAGTATTTTTATCACCAAAATTCGGTTTCTGATAATTAGGTTGCAAAGCAGTTAAATAATAAGATCCCAAAACCATATCTTGTGATGGAGTTACAATTGGTTCCCCAGTAGCAGGAGAAAGAATATTATTACTAGCCAACATAAGCATGCGGGCTTCAGTTTGTGCCTCTAAAGCTAAGGGGACATGAACTGCCATTTGATCTCCATCAAAGTCAGCATTAAATGCTGGACAAACTAAAGGATGAAGTTGTATCGCTCTTCCTCCCACTAATTTTGGCTCAAAAGCTTGAATTCCTAATCTATGAAGTGTAGGTGCTCTATTCAAGAGAATTGGGTGACCATCAATAACTTCCTGAAGAACCTGCATAACTTCATCATCAGCTTTTTGTATTAATTTTTTTGCAGCTTTTATATTGTTAACAATATTTTGACGTATCAATCTATGAATCACAAAAGGTTGGAAGAGCTCAATCGCCATTTCTTTTGGTAGACCACACTGATGCATTTTTAATTTAGGGCCCACGACTATTACAGATCTTCCTGAATAGTCGACACGCTTTCCAAGAAGATTCTGTCTAAATCTTCCTTGTTTTCCTTCAATGATGTCACTAAGAGATTTAAGAGCTCTATTGTTTGCACCAACAACTGTCCTTCCCCTTCTTCCATTATCTATAAGAGCATCAACTGCCTCCTGAAGCATACTATTTTCATTTCTTACGATAATTTCAGGAGCTAAAATTTCTTGAAGCCTAGCTAATCTATTATTTCTATTTATAACTCTTCTATAAAGATCATTCAAATCAGAAGTTGCGAATCTCCCCCCATCTAGCTGAACCATTGGTCTAAGGTCTGGAGGTATAACAGGAATTGCATCTAAGACCATCCATTCTGGTTTCGCATTAGTTGCAATGAAATTATCAATAACTCTGATCCTTTTTATAAGTTTTGCCCTTTTCTGACCCTTACTATTTGTTATTTCTTCTCTAAGCTCTTCAGCAACCTCATTTAGATCAAGATCTTCAAGTAATTGCTTCAAGGCTTCAGCACCAATACCAACGAAAGGTTCATTCTCAATTGTTGAATCTTCAGCATAGATTTCATCTTCAATCTCCAGCCATTCATCCTCAGTAAGTAATTGCTTATATTTGAGTTCTTTATGATCACCTGGGTCTAAAACAACATAGCAATTAAAATAAACTATTTGTTCAACATCACGGAGTGGAATATCTAAAAGAATTGCAACATAACTAGGAATTCCTTTCAAATACCATACATGGGAAACTGGGGCAGCAAGTTTTATGTAGCCCATCCTATGTCTTCTAACTCTGCTCTCAGTTACCTCAACACCACATCTCTCACAAACTATACCTCGATGCCTTACTCTTTTATATTTTCCACAATGACATTCCCAATCTTTAGAGGGTCCAAAAATCTTCTCACAAAACAATCCATCCATTTCGGGTTTAAGTGTTCTGTAATTGATAGTTTCAGGCTTCGTAACTTCACCCACAACTTGTCCATTGGGTAAAGTCCTTTGTCCCCAATCCATTATTCTTTGAGGAGATGCTATTGAAATTTTGACGTAATCAAAGTGATTTTCAGTTCTTAAGTTGCTGTTGGTCATTTTTAGGAAATTTAAATTAAAAGTTTTTAGTTGGGTATTTAATCTTCTTCATATTCAGAGGTACCTAGTGATTCGTAAGTAGGCCTTGATGGAGTATTCCTCCTTGGATTGATATCTTGCATTAAATCTACTTCTTTTCCTTCATCTGTATAAACCCCAATATCTAAACCTAAAGATTGTAATTCTCTCATAAGCACTTTAAAGGACTCTGGAGTACCAGGCCTTGGAATTGGTTTACCTTTTACAATTGCATTTAAAGCTTCATTTCTTCCTTGCATATCATCAGATTTAACTGTTAAAAGTTCCTGAAGTGTATAAGCTGCTCCATAGGCTTCGAGAGCCCATACTTCCATTTCTCCAAGTCTTTGTCCACCTTGTTGAGCTTTTCCACCCAATGGTTGTTGAGTAACTAGAGAATAAGGACCAGTAGATCTAGCATGAATTTTGTCATCCACCAAGTGAACTAATTTAAGGAAGTGAGAGTATCCTACAGCGACTGGCTGATCAAAAGGTTCGCCCGTTCTACCATCTTTGAGTAATAGCTTTCCTGGATCTTCAGGATTATAAACCCATGCTTTACCTGGTTGTTTTGAAGCCTCTTCTAGAAATGCTTGAACAGTCTGATGTGATTTTTCAGCACCGTACATTTCATCAAATGGGACAACTTTAACCCTACAATTTAAGTTTGAGGCTGCCCAGCCCATTAATAGTTCAAAAACTTGACCAACGTTCATCCTACTCGGAACTCCAAGTGGATTAAGAACAATATCTACAGGAGTTCCATCAGGCAAGTAAGGCATATCTTCCCTTGGTAAAATTCTGCTAATAATTCCTTTATTACCATGCCTACCAGCCATTTTGTCTCCAACTTGGATCTTTCTTCTTTGGGCTACATAGACTCTGACAACCATATTTGCTCCTGGAGGCAACTCATCGCCCTGTTCTCGGGTATAAATGCGAACATCCAATACTCTTCCTTTCTCCGTTTTAGGGACTCTCAAGGAGTTATCTCTGACATCTCTAGCCTTTTCACCAAAAATAGCTCTTAAAAGTTTTTCTTCGGGCGGTTGGTCTGATTCCCCTTTTGGAGTAACTTTTCCAACCAGAATATCTCCACTCTCAACAAAAGCTCCAATCCTGATAATTCCCATTTCATCAAGATTATTCAAGCTTTCTTCAGAAATATTGGGGATTTCTCTTGTAATCTCTTCAGGACCTAACTTTGTTTGTCTTGCCTCAATTTCGTATTTTTCAATATGCACCGATGTATATAAATCATCAGTTACCATCCTCTCACTGACGAGAATCGCATCTTCGTAGTTGTATCCTTCCCAGGGCATATATGCAATAAGCACATTCTGACCAAGTGCTATTTCCCCTCCTTCACATGCAGATCCATCCGCTAAGACTTGACCCGATATAACTTGATCTCCAATTTTTACTATGGGTCTTTGATTTAGGCAGGTATCTTGATTTGATCTTTGATATTTTTGGAGATAATGAAAATGCTCATTACCATCCTTATCTTTAACAACAATCTCGTTAGCATCTACATAAGAAACAGTTCCATTAACTTTTGTTATGGGGACCATCCCTGAATCTCTAGCAACTTGAGATTCTAATCCTGTCCCAACTAAAGGACGCTCTGGCCTAAGCAATGGAACGGCTTGGCGTTGCATGTTCGAACCCATCAAAGCTCTATTTGCATCATCATGCTCTAGGAAAGGAATTAATGAAGTCGCCACTGAAATAACTTGAACAGGGGAAAGCTGAACATAATCAACCTGATGAGGAGGTACTTTTTCAAAATCTTGTCTATATCGAACTGGAATTAGATTCGCAAGTATATTTCCATCCTTATCTGTTGCAACATCACCTGGAGCTACTCTACACTCGTCTTCTAAATCAGCAGAAAGATAAACAGGATTACCCTCTTTTTTAACTTTGCCATTATTAACTTCCCAAAAAGGAGTTTCAATAAAGCCATATTCATTTACTCTTGCGTGGGTAGCTAAAGAGTTAATAAGTCCTGCATTGGGACCTTCAGGAGTCTCGATAGGACATAATCTTCCATAGTGTGAAGGATGAATATCTCTAACCGCAAACCCTGCTCTTTCTCGTGTTAAACCTCCAGGACCTAAAGCTGATATTCTTCTCTTATGTGTTAATTCAGCCAGAGGATTAGTTTGATCCATAAATTGACTTAATTGACTAGATCCAAAAAACTCTTTGATAGCAGCCACCAAAGGTTTAGGATTCACAAGTTGTGCAGGAGTAAGAGAATCTGTTTCTCCAACAGTCATTCTTTCCTTTATTATTCTCTCTAAACGGTTAAGGCCAACCCTTACTTGATTTTGAAGAAGTTCTCCAACAGATCTTACCCTTCGATTACCCAGGTGATCTATATCATCTAAACTCGCACCACCAATATCCAATTCCAGGTTAATTAGGTAATCAATGGTAGAAAGAACGTCTTCATGAGTTAGTGTTCTTACATCATCTGGAACGGTAAGTCTCAATTTTTTATTTATTTTATATCTACCTACTCGGCCTAAATCATATCTTTTGGGATCAAAAAATCTACTGTGTAATAGCTGTTGCCCACCAGAGACTGAGGGTGGTTCACCGGGACGAAGCTTTTTGTAGAGCTCAAGTAAAGCCTGATCCTCTGAATTTATACCCTCGTCATTAGCTGATTGAATCGAATTCTGATAAAACTCAGGATGCCTCAGTTTATCAACCACATCATTATCAGAAAGTCCCATTGCTCTCATAAGAACGTGAGCGTTAATTTTTCTTGTTTTATCAACTCTCACATAAAGTAAATTATTTTTATCCGTCTCGAATTTTAACCATGCACCCCTATTAGGAATAACACTCGCATTGTAAGTCCTTCGACCATTCTTATCCTGTTCATCTTTAAAATATACCCCTGGACTCCTAACAATTTGATTAACAATGACTCTTTCAGCACCATTAATGATGAAAGTTCCTCTTTCAGTCATTAATGGTAATTCCCCAATAAATACTTCTTGTTCTTTAATTTCCCCTGTTTCTTTATTGATTAATCTACAAGTTACATACATTTGAGAAGCAAATGTTGCATCTCTTCTTTTTGCTTCCTCAACATCGTGTCTAGGTCTTTTCAACCTATACTCTTCACCTATAAAGTGTAATTCTAATTTGCCTGTGTAATCAGAAATGGGTGAAAAGTTTTGTAATTCTTCTATTAACCCCTTCTCCAAAAACCATTTAAAGCTTGCTCTTTGTACTTCAACTAAATCTGGTAGATAAGTAGCTGTTTTTGCTACCTGTAAAGCGCTACTGCTCATCCAAGAAAACCTTCGATTATGTGAGATTTACTATTTACTTAAAATCTACTTAATATCTAGTTGTTTAACCTTTCTCTCAATTTAAATTCAATAATTAAGTCTCGATTTCAACAAAAAACCAATTATTAAGACAAAAAAAAATTGAGTACAATGGTCAAATAACCATTAATTAGGAAAGTAAAACCTAAAAATTAAGAAAATTTCCAGTAATTCCTAATATTAGCAGCTTTAGTGTTAACTTAACAAGTCAAATTTAAACAAATCTTTAGCATTCTTAGATGATTCTTTCGCAATTGTAAATAATTCAGTAGATCTTAAATCCGCCATAAAATTTGCAACATTTTCAACAAATGCAGGTTCATTTCTTTTACCCCTATGGGGAACAGGAGCTAAAAAGGGTGAGTCAGTCTCAATTAGATACTTATCACTAGGTACTATTTTGGCACATTCATGAATTTCATGTGCTTTCGGGAAGGTCACTATTCCACTAAAACTGATATAAAAACCAAGATCTAGAAATTGTTTCATTTCTTTCGGGGTTCCTGTCCAACAATGAAGTACGCCTTTAGGGCATTTCCCTTTCTTAGAGAGGTCATCACATATTTCAATCATTTCATTTGCAGCCTCTCTACAATGAATTATTACTGGCAAATCAAGTTCATAAGCTAACTCCATTTGTGGAATAAGAGCATCAATTTGTTGAGTTTTATTTTCACTTTTAAAAAAATCAAGACCTAATTCCCCAATTGCTACAACTTTTCTATCTTCTTGAACTGACTTTCTTAAGACGGATTTAGAATTAAGTTCCCATTTGTTTGCTTCTAGGGGATGCAAACCTACTGAATAATATATTTCACTAAACTCATGGGATATTGTTTTTAACTTAGGAATTTCATTTAGTTCACAACAAGCATGAACTAATTTTCTTACACCTTTGGAACGTAATCTTTGAACAACATCTTCAATATCGCTCTCAAAATTTTCAAATATTAAATGACAGTGTGAATCAATGAGTTCAATATCGCTCATAATTATGTTCTGTCTTTTTACTTTGTTGTTAAGGTGGTTTTTACAAAAGTGTTAATTTTCGATTTTTTATTAGCTCCATTATTCTTATGTAGAACATTTTTCTTAACAGCTTTATCAATCAAACTGAAAACTTTATTAAGACTTGTTTTCACTAAATCTTCATTATCCTTGTTAGGTTCTTTTTTATATTTTTCACAATTCTCCAAGGTTTTTTTAGTCAAAGTCCTTACTGTTGATTTGTATGATCTATTGATTAATCGATTTCTTTCGGCAATTTGTATTCTCTTTTTTGCTGATTTGTTATTAGCCACAGAGGGTATATAAATAGAATACTTTATAATAGCAAATCAATTGACTACTTATCAATCATATATAATTTAGAAAGTGAAGTAAATTGGACTTTAAGCCTATCAATTTGAAAATTTAGAATATGAAGATTATTAATAATAAAAAAGAAGCAATCCAAGAATTAAAAAGGATTTCTAATCGAACTAACTCAGAAAACAATAAAAATATAAATTCAATTGTCGAAAAAATTCTTCAAGAAGTAAAAAAAAATGGAGATATAGCTGTAGAAAAATATACAAGAAAATTTGATGGTTTCAACCCTGAGCCAATGCAAGTTAGCGCTAAAGATTTGAAAGATGCATGGGATAAAATTGATAGCAATTTAAAGCGAGCACTTGAAGTAGCCTATACAAGAATTAAAAAATTCCATGAAAAAGAGATTCCATCATCATTCATTATTAAAGGTAAACATGGTGATAAAGTTCAAAGAAAATGGAGACCCGTAAAAAAAGCAGGTATTTATATCCCTGGAGGTCGGGCTTCTTACCCAAGTACTGTATTGATGAATGCGATACCTGCTAAAGTAGCAGGTGTAGAAGAAATTATAATGGTTTCTCCTGGAGATACTAAAGGGGAAGTAAACAAAGCCGTTTTAGCTGCAGCACATTTATCGGGAATCAATAAAGTTTTTAGAATTGGAGGAGCTCAAGCAATTGGTGCTTTAGCATTTGGAACAAATCAAATCGATAAAGTTGATGTTATTTCAGGTCCAGGAAATATCTATGTAACTACTGCTAAAAAACTAATTTATGGTTCTACAGGAATTGATTCCTTAGCTGGCCCAAGTGAAATATTAATCATTGCAGATGAAACAGCTCTAAGTAAACATATAGCTTTTGATTTATTAGCACAAGCTGAACATGATCCTCTAGCTTCTTCAATACTTCTAACTACTTCAGATGAACAAGCTAAAGAAGTCTTAAAGGAACTATTCAAAATAATAGATAATCATCCAAGAAAAGAAATTTGCATGGAATCAATAAAACACTGGGGATTAATCGTTATTTGCGAAAATCTTGAATCATGTGTTGAACTAAGCAATAGATTTGCTCCAGAGCATTTAGAAATTTTAGCTTTTGATCATGAAAAGATTCTTGAAGGAATAGAGAATGCGGGTGCAATATTTTTAGGACAATGGACACCAGAAGCCGTGGGAGATTATCTAGCTGGACCGAATCATACTTTACCTACATCAGGGAATTCCAGATTCAGCGGTTCTTTAGGAGTTGAAACTTTCATGAAAAACACCTCAATAATAGAATTTAATAAAGAAAGTTTAAAAGTTAACAGCCGTGACATAATTCATCTTGCTCAAAGTGAAGGGTTAGATAGTCACGCTGATTCAGTAAAAATAAGATTTGAAGACTAGGAAAGTTTTGAAGGAGAATAGACGACGGGAATATTGTTTTCAATTTTACCAACCAATACTTTATCTGTAAGATCAACAAATAATCCATTTTCTAATACTCCTGGAATATTATTAATATTAGTTTCAATCTCTTTTGGATCTTGAATACCATTTTTAAAAAAAACATCTAAGACTAAGTTGCCTTGGTCAGTAACAACAGGTCCAGCTTTTTTAGTAGCCATTCTTAATGTAGAACTTCCATTCATTTCTGAAATTAATTCCTGAACATGCTTCCAGGCATTCGGCAAAACCTCTACTGGTAAAGGGAAAGAATGATTTAAATTTTGTACCAGTTTAGTTTCGTCAACAACAATTAATAATTTTTTAGCTTTAGATGCTACCAACTTTTCTCGAACGTGGCATGCACCACCACCCTTTATTAACTGAAATCCGGGATCAACTTCATCAGCTCCATCAATAGCTAAATCGATTTGAGAAACAGAAGCTAAATCAACAAGAGGAATATCGAGCTCTAAAGCTAAAACTTCTGACTGAAAGGAAGTTGCAACTCCTTTAATGTTTTGCAATTTTCCTGAATGAATTTCTTTAGCTAAACTTCTTATCATAAGCGCGGCTGTAGATCCAGATCCTAATCCTAGTATCATGTCACTCTTGACCTCGTTAATTGCTGCATCAGCAACTACTTGTTTCATTTGTGTTTGTGTATCCAAAATCTTTTTTCCTAGGTTTATAGATAATTAAATTTCAATGGGTGATTTATGTCAAACCTGGAAGAGGTTCTGGTTTAATATTTATCTCTATCTCTTTATTATCTCTCAAAACATTTAGAAGAAATACTTTACCTATCTGAGCTTTTTCTACTTCATCTAGCAGAGCTTTAGGTTCATCTATAGAAATATTTTCGGCTGCTATTACTAAGTCGCCCCTTCTTAACCCAGCTTTTTCAGCAGGGCTATTAGGTATCACTGATTGAATTAACGCTCCATTTCTTTCTGGTAATTGAACTAATGAATTAGGGTCTTGATTATGTTCTTTAGCAATTTTAGGATTCAAAGAAATCAATTGGACTCCCAAATAGGGATGAATAACTTCTCCATTTTTAAGAAGCTGATCAGTAACATTTTTAGCTAAATTAATTGGAATTGCAAAACCCAGACCTGCTCCAGGGCCGCTTCTTACTAAAGTGTTGATTCCTATTACCTCGCCGTTTGAATTGATAAGTGGGCCTCCAGAATTACCTGGGTTAATTGCCGCATCAGTCTGAATTAAATCAAGTCTTTTATCTGAAAATCCTAGACTATTAATATCTCTATGTAGGCTGCTAACTATACCTAGTGTAACTGTTTTTTCCAGACCATATGGAGTTCCAAGAGCAATTGCCCAGTCTCCAACTTCAAGATCCTCAGAATTCCCAAGTGGTGCAGAACTAGAATAAGTTGATTCTTTAATTTTTACTAAAGCTAAGTCAGTGACTGAATCCGTTCCCAAAACTTGCCCATCGCAAATTGTTCCATCTGCCAAAGTTACTGAAACTTCATCCACTCTTTCTACAACATGAGCATTTGTGAGAACTAAACCATTATCCTTGATAATGACTCCAGAACCTTGGCCTCTTTCTCTATCTGGGAAGATACCAGGTTCCCCAAGCAAATCCCTTAATAAAGGATCAAGTAAAGTCGGATCAAACTGTTGCCTCTCAACCAATCGCTCAGTATCAATTTTCACTACAGCAGGGCTAACATTTTTAACTGCAGAGGATACAAAATTATGGTTTTCAAAAGAAGTCAATGCTAAAACTTCAGTTTCTTGAAAGAAGTTAACTAAACAAAAACAAAGGATAATGGATATTTTGATTAAATCATTTAATTTAATCTTGAGTAATTTCATTTATAGTAAGTAGTTTCTAATTTTTTTAGTAAATCTAATTCAAGAAACAAATTATCGTTGTTTTTTTGTTTACATCCATAAAATACAAATTTTGAATTTTTTATAGAAAAACTAATTTATAATGTGTGAAAATGATTTAAAGTAGACTTTTGAATTTGAATAAAGAAAAAATAAGACAACTTGAAAATTTATTAAAGAAAATAGCAAAAGAATGGGGTTTTCAATTAATTAGTTTAAATCTAAAAACTAATCTTAATCCAATTGTTATTGAAATTACAATAAAAAAAACTAATGGAGACGAGATTTCTTTAGATGATTGTGTTGTATTTAATAGTCCAGCATCTAAAGAAATAGAAAAATCAAATCTTTTAAATTGTTCATATGTCTTAGAAATTAGTAGTCAAGGGGTCAGTGATGAATTAACCTCAGAAAGAGACTTCAAAACT
>Ga0310343_10000773_pt1 | contig 15694 bp, 12 predicted proteins | sample HC15DNA2025_MG_FD_203519 | JGI IMG/M metagenome (GOLD analysis project Ga0310343, IMG submission 203519) | Marine microbial communities from station ALOHA, North Pacific Subtropical Gyre - HC15-DNA-20-25_MG | ecosystem: Environmental > Aquatic > Marine > Oceanic | place: Pacific Ocean: North... | reverse complement strand
ATATGATCAATTAGAACTACTAACTAAATCTAATCATTCTAAGCAAAATACCTATGGTGGTTTATTTGATAATTTAGATTTTATTGATACTTCAAATATAAAAGTCGAAAAATTTCAAATTCATACTAGTACAAAAAAAAAATATAAAAACCCTGAAAGTACTTGTTCAACAAGTGATGAATTTAGAAATTTAGTTAGAGGAATATATAACTATAGATGTGCAATATTAGGTGAGGAAAATACTATTGTGATTAAAAAAGATGATGGAAAAAAATTTACAAACTTAGAAGCAGCTCATTTATGGCCAGATGCTTGGAAAGGTCCTTTAAGACCTGATAACGCAATATTAATGAGCTCAGATCTTCATGATCAATTTGATAGAGGTTTTTTCACTATTACGGATGAATTAAAAATAAAAGTACATGAAAGTTTAAAAGATAAACAAATATTTAGATTAAACGGTAAAATAATTTCTACTCCAGAAGACTTTAAACCAAATAAAAAATATTTGAAAATTCATCAAAAATTTGTTTTTGGGAGAATGAAACCTATTTCAAGAGAGAAACCAAAAGGTCTTCAAAAATTTTTTGAAAATAATAATTATCTATTTTAATTTAATTATCGAATTTAATAAACTTTGAGAAAACCTTGGTGGAACTGCATTACCAATCATTTTATATTGTTCAGTCATTGGCCCAACAAATTTAAAATTGTCTGGGAAAGATTGAAGCCTTGCTGCTTCTCTAACCGTAATTGATCGTGCTTGTTTAGAATCGTAATGAATATGTCTCAAGCCGTCTTTATAAAGATGTGAAGGTATAAGATTACTAGGCTCATCTTTTCTAAGCACATAATATTTATGAATATTAGATTTTTTTCCAACAATTTTTGTATAAAGTTTTTGTAATTCTTTTACCGTTTTATACTTGAATTTCTTTTTTTCTATATCTTCTGCTAAAAGTTTAAAAATCTTTATATCTCTTTCATTATGAAATCTTGGGGAATGATCTAATTTTTTTGAATTTGATTTATGAGAAAACTTTCTACCATTAATCTTAATGATCTTATTTAATGGATAAAACTTATCCAAATCTCCAATAGCTTGTTTGACTGTAATTATCTTTTTTAATTCCTGGGACCTTAAAGTTTCATAAAATTTCTTTGATATTGATTTAAAGTTTTTTAATTTTTTATTTACCCCAAATATAATCACTCTTTTCCTTTTCTGAGGTACGCCGTATTTAGATAAATCAAATACACATTCAGATAAATTTTCAGGGATATAATATTTGATTTTATCAGTTTCTTTTTTAATTCTAACTGTAACTTTGATATTTCCTGGTTTTGCGCTTAGCATTCCTGGAACATTCTCCATTACAAAGTACTTCGGCTGGCTATAATTAATAATCTTGAGAAATGACTCAAAAAGGTAATTTCTATAATCTTTTTTCATACCATGCTTATCTCTAATTCTGCCTGCAACTGAATAAGCCTGACATGGAGGCCCTCCAATCACAATATCTGACTTAATGTTTTTGAAATCATTAATTGTTTTATTGCTTGTAATATCCTTATGCTCTACAATTTTTTCAGGATTTTTAAATTTAAGTTTTTTAAGTCTATGAATTGTAGTGTCGTAACAAAATTTATCATTATCAATAATTTTAATTGGAGAGAATTTTTTATTATTTAAAAATGCCTCAGTTAAACCACCACAACCTGAAAATAAATCTATAAATTTAATACTCATTAAAGAAATTTCTTAAGTTCTTTAGCAATTTTAAATGCTAATAAAGGTGGCACGGCATTTCCTACCTGAACATTTTGAGAAGTTTTTGTTCCTAAAAATTCAAAACTATCCTTAAAGGATTGAAGTCTAGCATTTTCCCTTATTGTTGGCACTCTATTCCATTTGTAATGAAAATGATTTCTGTGACCTGTGTCTATTGTTCTTGAGGGTTTTTTACTATGATATCTGGTCCACGCCTCATTAAACTTCCTGCTATCACCTGCTCCTTTTGGTAAATCTTTGTAATTACCTCCTTCTGGAACTAAAGCTATAGTGTCTTTTACAAATTGTTTGTGCAATGTAGCCTCATGATTAAAAAGTTTTTTACTATCCATTACATATCTTTGATAGTTTGTTTTTGGTTCTTGATTGTAATCATTGCTTTTTAATTCTCCATTCTCAAGACTAGGTAAATTATCAATAGCCTCACCGCAGGTGATATAATTATCTTTATCAAATTCTGGTTTTGGAAATTCAAATTTTTTATCAAGTTCTTTCTTAATACCTACAATAAATACTCTGTGTCTAATTTGTGGAACTCCATAGTCTGCTGAATTTAATAAACTTTCAGTAACTATATATCCTGCGCTTTCAAATTTTTTAATTATCTCTTTAAAAACATTTCCTTCCCACATGGTTTTTAAACCTCTTACATTCTCAACTACAAAAGCTTTGGGATTTGTTAATTTCAAAGTCTTAAAAACAGACAAATATAGTTTATTTCTCGGATCATCAATATTTCTTGGCCCAGTAAGGGAAAATCCTTGGCAAGGAGGGCCGGCTATAATTATATCTGATTTAGGAATATCTTTAAGTATATTGTTATTGCCTAGGTCTAAATTTTTTGTTTCAGAGTCTTTAAAGTTATGTGAAAAAGTTTTTAAAAATGCTTCCTCTTTGTCTACAGCAACTTTAATTTTAAATCCTGCCTCCTTAAAACCCTGTGAAAGACCTCCACAACCTGAAAAAAAATCGTTAACTGAGAGCATAAGTTCTTATACATCTCGCATAAAAAAATCCAAAATATAAAGCATTTAAAATGTGTAGATAATTGTATTCGTTGGTAAATAGTTGGTAAATATTAATTGAAAAAAAACTTCTCTAATGTAGGTTGATTTTCAATGCTAATTTAAGTTATTATTTTGAGTCGTAAATTATGAGTGTACTGCTCTAACCAACTGAGCTACAGGCCCATCTTTAGATATTATATACAAGGGTTTTAGCGTAAATTCAAATTGAGTTTGCTAAGATAATTCCAAGCATGATTGATTAATGTAGTAAAAGTGTTAATTTGAATTATGCTAAATTATTCTTTGAAACAAATCAATAAGAGTAAGCTTTATACTAAGCCATTTCCGTATTTTGTTGTAAAAAATTTAATTCCTAAAGAAACTTTAAAAAAATTAAATGGAGTTTTACCAGGTTATGAAGATATTACGGAAAAAAAGATTTATTTTCAAAGTACATCTGGGACAAAAAAAACTTTATTACCAAAATCAATTAGATACAAAAAACTACAAAAAAATAAACACTTTAGGGAATTAAATATTCTTTTTAAAGACCTTAAACCACATATTTTGAAAAAGTTTGATAATTGTATTAAAGAATATGTAAGAAAAAAGTTTCATAAAGTTAAGTTTAGTCAACACTCAACTTTTTCTGTAATGAAAAAAGGTTATATTAAAAGCGCTCATTTAGATAGAAGAGATCATTTAATACATGTTTTATATTATCCAAGTTCTCAAAGTAATAAAGGTGGAGAAATAAAAATATTGAGACTTAAAAAAAATAAAAAAGTATATGATATTTTTCCATCAAAAAAAGATTTAACATCTCATAAGAAGTATAGGGTTAAAGACAATTTTTGTTTATTTACTCTAAATGTTCCGTGGTCTTATCATTCCGTAACAAAATATAATGGAACCAAAGATAGAAAGTATTTTTATATAGTTTATGATTTTCCGACTGATCGAGGTGGTACAAAACTTAAAAATAGACAAAAAGGAAATAATCAAAACGACTTTTGGAACTCTAAAGTACAAGTTGCTTCTGTTAAGAGAAAGTCCAAATTTTTTTCTGAATAAATTTCAATGAAAAAAATTATCAATTATTTAAAAAAATTAAAGAAACAAAATATTGTTGCAGTTAAACAATCTCTTGAAGATGAAGGTGCTAGTTTTGAAGAGTTAACGTTAATGAGACAAATTACTAAAAAGGCTAGTTTAAAACACAACGTAAAAGTAGGTGGATGTGAGGCCAAAACTGACATTTATTTTTGTGAGAAATTAGGTGTTGATGGGATTGTTGCTCCGATGGTGGAGTCAAATTATGCATTAAGAAAGTTTATGCAAATCATTTCAAAAAATAAGAAGCAAAGTCTTTATGTTAATTTAGAGAGTATCCAGGCATTTAAAAATATAAATCAAATGATTAAGACAAAAAATTTTAAAAAATTAAGGGGTATTGTTATCGGCAGATCTGATTTAGCCGGTTCGTTAAATTTACAAAAATCAGAGGTAGACTCAAAAAAAATATTTAAACTAGTGCTAAATCTTTTAAAAAAGATAAAAAGAAAAAAAGTTACTACTAAGATGGGTGGTTCTCTTACAACAAGATCATTAGATTTTGCAAATAAATTGTATAAAATGAAACTTTTAGATAGTGTAGAAACAAGAAATATTGAAATAAAATTAAGCGATCAAGTTTTTAATAATTTCAATAAACTTATTATAGATATTTTTAACTTTGAACTTGAATGGATAAAGTATAAACAAAAAAGATTTTCAAAAACAAAAAATGTTATAAAAAATGATAATTTATCAAGAATAAAAGAATTAAAAAAAAGAATTTATAGTTTATCTAAATAATGAGAGATGAAATTGTTGCGATAATTCCTATTAGAAAAAATTCTCAAAGAATTAAGAATAAAAACTTTAGAAAATTTTTTAATAATAAATCACTTCTAGAAATTAAAATAGAGCAGCTTAAAAAGGTGAAGTTAATTGATAAGATTGTTGTAAGTTCCGACTCTAAAAAAGCTGAGCAGATTTCTCGAAAGTATGGAGTATTCTTTCATAAAAGACCTAAATTTTTTGCTAGTTCTAAATGTTCAGGTAGTAATTTTTTTCAGCATTTAGCTTTATCAATTAAGGGCAAATATCTAATGTATTGCCCTTGTACTTCACCAATAATAAAAAATAAGACCTATAAACTTTTTTTAAAAAAATTTTTTTTATTTAAAAATAAATTTGATAGTTTTAATACTGTCAGAACACTAAAAACTTTTTTGTGGAAAGGAAACAAATCCTTAAATTATAACTCTTTTAAAGCACCTAATTCTCAGGATTTACCAAACAATTATTTTGAGCTCACATTTGGAATAAATATTATTTCTAGAGAAAAAATGATTAAATTAAAAAATATAGTTGGTAAAAAACCAAGGTTTTTTAATCTTGATGAAATTGAAGCCACAGATATTGACGAGGGGTTAGATTTTGAAGTTGCAAAAATCCTATATAAAAAAACATTTGGATAAGTAATCTATTTTTCTAGAAAGCTTTTAAGCTGTTTAGATCTGCTAGGATGTTTTAGTTTTCTTAATGCTTTAGCTTCTATTTGTCTAATTCTTTCTCTCGTGACTGAAAACTGAAGACCGACTTCTTCTAAGGTATGATCAGTATTCATACCTATTCCAAACCGCATTCTTAAGACTCTTTCTTCTCTTGGCGTCAAAGAAGCTAAAATTTTTGTTGTTGACTCACTTAAATTTGATTGAATAGCTGTATCTAAAGGTTGTAGAGCATTTTTATCTTCAATAAAATCTCCTAAGCTACTATCTTCTTCGTCCCCTACAGGTGTTTCCAAGGAAACTGGTTCTTTAGCAATTTTTAAAACTTTTCTAACTTTTTCCAATGGCATAGCCAATTTTTTTGCTAACTCTTCAGGGGTTGGTTCTCTTCCAAATTCACTCATTATCTGTCTTTGAGTTCTTACAATTTTATTTATAGTTTCTATCATATGGACAGGTATTCTTATTGTTCTCGCCTGATCTGCAATAGATCTGGTGATCGCTTGTCTAATCCACCAAGTTGCGTAGGTAGAAAATTTATAACCTCTTCTATATTCAAACTTATCAACAGCTTTCATTAAACCTATATTACCTTCTTGAATAAGGTCTAAGAATTGAAGTCCTCTATTAGTGTATTTTTTTGCTATTGAGATAACTAATCGTAAATTAGCTTCCACCATTTCCTTTTTAGCAATTCTTGACTCGCGTTCTCCTTTTTGAATTCTGCTTACTAATTTTTTAAATTCCCCAACTGAAAGTCCAATTTTTTTACTAAATTCTACCAATCTTTCTTTGATTTCAAAAAAATCTTTTTTGTATTTTTTAAAAAAAGCTTTCCATACAGGATTTTCTTTTAAAAAAGACTCGAATTTTGGATTTATTTCATTTCCAAGATAGTATTTTAAAAATTCCTCCCGGGAAATTTTGTTCTCAAGAGCTAACCGTAATAATACACCTTCAAGGGAAACTATTTTTTTATTTTCTTTATAATGTGCTTGTACTAATTCTTCAACCACATGTGGAGCTAATTGAAGATTTTTAAAATTATCTACTAAAATTTCTTGTATTTTCTTAAAATTTTTATTTTTTGAAACTGATAATTCTTTTGAGTTAAGCAAACATTCTAATTTCTCAACTTGATATTTTTGAAGTTTTGAATAGTTTTTATTTAATGAGTCTAAAATATTTAAAATTTTTGGCTTTATTTCCTCTTCCATTTTAGCCAATGAAACATTAAATTCATCGTCCTCATTGGTTGAACTTTCCTCCTCTTTTCCTTCATCTTCTTTTTCTTTTTTTGCGTTTTTATTTATTTTAAGCTCACCATCTTCACCCGAAGCTTCAAAATCCTCATAAGTGGAGTCGATATCAATTATATCTCTTACTAGGAGTTGTTGATTTTCTATTTGCTCTTTCCATTCGAATATTTTTTTTCCTACAATTGGGCTTTGAGTTAACGCATTAATCATTACATCTTTTCCGGCCTCTATCCTTTTAGCTATAGCTATTTCTCCTTCACGAGATAGAAGTTCTACTCCACCCATCTCTCTGAGATACATTCTTATAGGATCATCACTTTTATCTGAGGTCTTTTCTTCTCCTGGTGATGTTGGCTCTTTTTTCTTATTTGATTGATATTGAGATTTTTTTTCAACTAATGTGATTTTTTCGTCTACAAGTATTATAAAAGCTTTTTCAATATTTTCATTTGTGCTATTTCTTTTTCCTAATGATTTCCCAAGCTCTTCATAGGTTATAAAGCCTCTATGTTTACCTTTATCTAAAAGTCTCTCAAAAGATTTTGTAATTATTTTTTCAGCCATAGATGAAATGTTAGATATATATAATGACTAACTAAAAAAAATCTACACTTTATTTAATCCCTATTTAATTGACTTTTAAGCTTAATAAGTTCTGAATATGAGTTTTCATCTAAGTTGTTGATTAATTTTTTTTCTAAAGATTCTATCTTTTTTAAATTACTTTGATCCTTGTGGTCTTGAATTAATTCATCAATTAAATCTAAAATATCTTGTTCGGTTTTATTGCTGGTAATAAGTTTAATATTTGAGAGTTCATTTATTTCCTTAATGATGGTTTTAAACTTATTGCTAACATTGAAATCTTTAGGATTTTGGTTGCCTCTCTCTAATATACAGTTGATAATATCTTGCTTCAGATTTTGATTTTTCTGATCTAGAAAATCCATATTTGACAATTCTTCAAACTTATTTGAGGAAATTTCAGGATGATTCAAGATTACAAATAGTAATGAAAACTCAATAATTTGAATTTTTGTAAAATCCTTTTTTTTTTGGTGCAAAATTTTTGTTTCTTTTAAGATTTTATAATTTATTTTTTTTTTAAATCTAAAATTATCATTAATTTTTGATGAGTTCTGAATAGGAGTTAATTGTTTGAACTTGTCAAGAAAGTCTTCAAGAACATACTTTCGTAAAGTTTCGTCTTGAATAGAATAGGATAATTTTTTTATCTCTTTTTCAAATTTTGATACTTCATAGGGATTATTTTGATCAATATGTCTTAAGTAGAAGTTCCAAATAAAAGATTGAATGATTTCTTTTTCTTTAAGTAAATTAAGTAGTCCATCCTTGCCAAAATTTTTGATAAAGTCATCTGGGTCTTTTCCCTCTGGCATTATAGAAAAATAAATTTTATTTTTTTCATTTATCAATGGGAATAATCTTTCTGCAATTCTCAGAGCTGCTTTTTGTCCACTTTCATCTCCATCTAAACAAATAATCGGATTAGAAAAAAATTTCCAAATTAAACTTATTTGCCTCTCGGTAAGAGCAGTTCCTGAATTTGCAATTACATTTTTAATTCCTGAAGCATAAACACTTACAACATCCATATAACCCTCCACGATTAATACATCTTCGGTCGCTCCTCTTAAATCTTTGGCTTTATCCAAATTAAAAATTACATTTCCTTTTTTATAAAATTCTGTTTCAGGAGAATTTATATATTTGGCAAATTTACTTTCACGAATAATTCTTCCTCCAAATGCGATAGTGTCTCCAGAAACATTTTTTACAGGAAAAATTATTCTAGAATTAAATCTATCAACATATTTTCCAGTTTTTTCGTTTTTATAATAAAGGCCTGTAGATAAAATATCCTCTTCTGAATATTTTTTTAAGAGTTCTTCATAAAATTTATTTTTCCATGGTACGTACCCAAGTTTAAATTCCTCAATTATATTTTTTTTTAATCTTCTATTCAGAAGGTAATTTAAAGCATCCTGGTTATCTGGATGAAATAATTGATGGTGAAAGAAGTTTAAATAGTCTGCATATATGTTTTTATATTTTTGAAATCGTAAATCTTTTTTTTTATCGAAATTTGAAAATCTATAAGGTTGCATGCCTGCATCAGCAGCTAAAGTTTTGACAGCTTCACCAAAACCGATAGATTTGGTCTTCATCAAAAAATCGAAAATATTGCCATGTTCTCCAGTGCTAAAGCAATGGTAAAACTCTTTTTCATCATTGACAGTAAATGAGGGAGTTTTTTCATTTTTAAATGGAGACAAGCCGATAAACTCTTTTCCTCTTTTTTTCAGTTGTACTACTTTACTTACTACTTGAGAAACTTTTAATCTAAGTTTAATTTCTTCAAGATATTCTTTTGGATATTTCATCATGAGCTTAATATTTCTTTTAGAATTTTGCTTACTTTTGAAAAATCTAAAGTTTCAGCATGCTGTGATTTTAAAACTCCCATAATCTTACCTATGTCTCTCATCGATGAAGCGCCTGTTGATTTTATTGTATCCTGACAAATTTTTTTAGTTTCTTCCTCATTTAATTGTTTAGGCAAAAAGTTGTTGATTACCTCTATCTCTTTTTTTTCATTCTCAAGAAGCTCACTTCTCCCAGCTTTTTCGTATACTTCACAAGACTCGTTTCTTTGTTTTATCATTTTTTTAAGCAATGATGTTATCTCGCTGTCCTTTATTTCTTTTTGCCCTTTTGAACGCCCTGCTATTTCAGCATCTTTGATAGCAGAAACGATCAATCTTAGTGTTGGATATGTGTTTTTATCTTTAGCCTTTAAAGCTTCATTTAGCTTATCTTCAATTTTTTTTTTTAGAGACATTGTTCAAGAGGTTTATTTTAATCACAATTCTTATACAAAATAAAAAGAACTTTCTTGACGATTTTAAATCTATTTCATATCTTGCGCAAAATCATGTTTATAAGTTTTTTACTTTAACTCATGAGTTGTATTTGAAGAAGATTGGTCAAAATATAAACTCTAAAAAAAATCTTAAAAAGATCGATTCTACTGCTATTTTAGTTCTTCAAAACGGTAAGTATTTTAAAGGTGTAGGTTTAGGTTACAAAGGCACTGCTACTGGCGAAGTATGTTTCAATACTTCAATTACTGGTTATCAAGAAATAATTTCTGATCCCTCTTATGCAGATCAAATTATTAATTTTACTTTTCCTCATGTAGGTAATGTAGGAACAAATAAAGAGGATCACGAGTCTGACAAAATATGGACAAAAGGGGTAATTATAAATACTGAAATAACTAATCCATCAAATTACAGATCTTTAAAACATTTGGATCAATGGTTACAAAAAAATAAGATAGTTGGTATAACTGGAATTGATACTAGAAATTTAACTAATTTCATTAGAGATAAAGGTGCTCCTAAAGGGACTATTTCTTTTTACAGCAAAAATAAAGTAAATATAAAAAAACTCATGAGAATAACTAATAAATGGAGTGGTCTCAAAAATTTAGATTTGGCAAAACAAGTAACCACTAAGAAAAATTATTTGTGGCAAGATTACAAAACATGGAGAAAAGAAAGTGGATATTTAAAAAATAAAAAAAAGTTACTGCATGTAGTTGCAATAGACTATGGAATTAAGAAAAATATTTTAAGATATTTTTCAGATTTTAATTGTAAAGTTACAATCGTACCATGTAAGTCATCTGCAAAAGATATTTTAAAACTGAAACCTAATGGGATATTCTTATCAAACGGACCTGGTGATCCTGCTGCTACTGGTAAATACGCTATTCCGATAATTCAAGACTTAATCAAAAAAAAATTACCATTATTTGGAATCTGTTTGGGTCATCAAATGCTTGCATTAGCGCTTGGAGCTAAGACGAAAAAAATGAAATTAGGCCATAGAGGAGCTAACCATCCGGTCAAAAATTTAATTAATGGCAATGTTGAAATTACCAGTCAGAATCACGGTTTTGAAGTAGTGAAAAAAAATTTACCTAAAAATATAATAATTACTCACCAGTCTTTATTTGATAACAGTATTGAAGGAATTGAATTGAAAAATAAGCCTGTTTTTTCAGTTCAATATCATCCAGAGTCTAACCCTGGCCCGCAAGATAGTGTTTATTTATTTAATAAATTTGTAAAAAGTATGAAAAAAAATGCCAAAAAGAAAAGACATTAAAAAAATTTTAGTTGTTGGAGCTGGGCCAATTATTATTGGGCAAGCTTGTGAATTTGATTATTCAGGCACTCAAGCTTGCAAAGCGTTAAAGGATGAAGGTTTCAAAGTTATTCTCATAAATTCAAATCCAGCTACAATTATGACAGATCCTGACGTTGCCGATAAAACTTATATTGAACCTATTACGATAGAAGTTCTTGAAAAAATTCTCATCAGAGAAAAACCTGATGCAATTTTGCCAACTATGGGTGGTCAAACTGCATTAAATTTAGCAATGGAGGCAGAGAAAAGAGGAATTCTTAAAAAATATAAAATTGAACTGATAGGCGCTAATTCAAAAGCAATATCCAATGCGGAAGATAGAAAGAAGTTCAGAAAAAATATGATTGAGATTGGTTTAGATCTTCCCAAATCAAAAATTGTAAATAATTTTAATCAATCTTCAAAAGTCTTAAAACAAATTGGATTACCAGCAATTATAAGGCCAGCTTTTACTCTAGGTGGATTAGGAGGCGGTATCGCCAAAAATAAAAAAGATTTTCATAGAATAATAAAAAATGGACTTCACGAGTCGCCTGTTAGCCAAGTATTAGTAGAGGAGTGCTTAGAAGGTTGGAAAGAATTTGAGATGGAAGTTGTCAGAGATAAAAAAGACAATTGTATTATTATTTGCTCAATAGAAAATTTAGACCCCATGGGCATTCATACTGGGGACTCGGTTACTATCGCCCCGGCTCTTACTTTAACAGATAAAGAATATCAAGTTATGAGGAATGCCTCTATAGCTTGCTTGAGAAAAATTGGCGTAGAAACTGGGGGATCAAATGTTCAATTTGCAATAAACCCAAAAAATGGAAGAATGGTAATTATTGAGATGAATCCTAGAGTTTCAAGGTCATCTGCGCTAGCTTCCAAAGCTACAGGTTTTCCAATCGCAAAAGTAGCAGCAAAATTAGCTGTAGGGTACACTTTAGACGAATTAAAAAATGAGATTACAAAAGTAACACCTGCATCTTTTGAGCCTACGATAGACTATGTCGTCACTAAAATTCCAAGATTTACTTTTGAAAAATTTTCATCCTCAGCTCCAGTTTTAGGCACATCAATGAAATCAGTGGGAGAAGCAATGGCCATTGGAAGAAATTTTAAAGAATCTCTTCAAAAAGCCTTGGTCTCTTTAGAAACAGGTTTTTCAGGATTAGACCAAATATTTAATTTAAATAAAAAACAAATAAGAAAAAAACTTAAGGAAAATATACCAAATAAGATTCTGCTTGTAGGAGAGGCTTTAAGAAAAAATATAAATTTAAAGGAAATAAATAAACTTTCAAAAATTGATCCTTGGTTTTTAAACCAAATAAAAGAAATTATAGAGAATGAAATTAAAATAAAGAAAAAAGGCCTGCCTAATAATTTCAATGAATTTAATTATATTAAGTCTATTGGATTTTCTGACAAAAAATTATCTGAACTTACAAATACTTCAGAATCATTCATTAGAAAAAAAAGAACTGCTTTAAAAGTTTTACCGGTTTATAAAAAAGTTGATACGTGTGCTGCAGAATTTAAATCTTTCACTCCTTATATGTATTCTACCTATCAAAGAAATTTCTCCTCTAATTCAGAATGTGAAGCTGACCCCTCTACAAGAAATAAGATTATAATACTCGGGGGGGGTCCTAATAGAATTGGTCAGGGAATAGAATTTGATTATTGCTGTTGCCAAGCAAGTTTTGCTCTTAAGGAGGCAAAATACGAAACAATCATGGTCAATTGTAATCCAGAAACTGTATCAACAGATTACGATACAAGTGATAGATTATATTTTGAACCTCTTATAGATGAATATGTTTTCAATATTATAAAAAAGGAGAAATCAAAAGGTAAAGTAAAAGGTGTCATTACTCAATTCGGAGGGCAAACTCCAATCAAACTTGCAAAATTTTTACACGAAAACAAGCTTCCGATTTTAGGAACTCAGTATTCATCTATCGATCTTGCTGAAGACAGAGATAGATTTAGAAAACTTTTAAAAAAACTAAATTTAAAACAAGCTGAAAGTGGTATAGCTAAAACTTTTTTTCAAGCGATTAAAATTGCAGATGAGATTGGTTTGCCTTTAATGGTAAGGCCATCTTATGTATTAGGTGGAAGAGCAATGGAAATTGTTCATGAAAAAAGTCAGCTCAAAGACTTTGTAAAAGAAGCATTTAAAGTTGCTGAAAAAAATCCAATCTTAATTGATAGATTTATTGATAACGCAATGGAGGTTGATGTTGACGCAATATCAGATGGTAAAAATGTTTTCGTTGCAGGTATTATGCAACATATTGAAGAAGCAGGAATACACTCAGGTGACTCGGCGTGTAGTTTACCTCCTGTATCGATAAAACCTTTTTTAATAAAAGAAATTGAAAATCAAACAAAAAAATTGGCTTTAGCACTAAAAGTAAAAGGTTTTATGAATGTTCAATATGCAATTAAAAAAGATCAGATTTATGTAATAGAGGTTAATCCAAGGGCTAGTAGAACCGTTCCATTTGTTTCAAAAGCTAAAAATTTACCTCTTGCTAAGATAGCCTCAAGAGTGATGGCAGGAGAGAAATTGTCTAAGTTCAACTTAAAAAGTAAAACTAAAGATATGTTTGCAGTAAAGGAAGCTGTGTTCCCATTCAATAAATTTCCAAATAGCGATCTTTTACTTGGACCAGAAATGAAATCCACAGGTGAAGTAATGGGTTTTGATAAAAATTTTGGTATGGCTTTTGCTAAAAGCCAAATTGCGGCCTCTAACTCCCTTCCTAAAAAAGGTTTAGCTTTTATCTCTTTAAAAAATAGTCATAAAAAAGAGGGGGTGGAATTAGCAAAACAATTAATTAAATTAAATTTTAAACTTTGTGGGACCGGAGGTACTGCCGATTATATAAGCCAACATGGAATAAAGTGTAAAAAAATTAATAAGGTGAATCAGGGTTCCCCACATATTGTAGATGTTTTAAATGCAAAAAAAATAGCTTTAGTTATAAATACCGGAGGTGGAAACAGTGAAACTCAGTTGAGCGATGCTGTGGCTTTAAGAAGAGCTACTTTGGCCAACAAAGTACCTTACTGCACCAACATGTCCACGGCTAAAGTTTGTTTGGAAGGTATAAAATCTTTAAAATTGAAAGATTTTAACGTAGTTTCTTTACAAGATATCTAGCTTTTTACTTTCCAGTCAGTCTCGAAAGTAACGTAGTTAATTTGTATACATCTTCTCTCTTTTTTAATCTCTTTTTTTTCCATCCCATGCCAAGTGTTTGGTCCACTTGTAAAGAAATACCCATAATTATGTTTGTAAGGAACTGTTTTTACTTTATTTAACTCTGCATCGTAAAAGTCTGTTCCTAGATTTTCCGATTCGCCGTGTACATTGACAAAAACTATTGAGGACATCAATTTTTCCTCAATGTCACAATGAGGTTTAAGCCAAAAACCCTCCCGATCACAAATCACCTCTAGTCTTACATAAGAATTACTTAAATCTTTTCCAATTAACGATCCAATTTTTTTATAAACCTCAGGTGACCTTAATTCCTCGATAAATTTTGTTAAATTTGGAAATTGATTAGAGTTTTCTTTAGTTACATAACATCTAAGTTTTTTTGCTTTACCGCCATCTTTAATTCCAGCTCTAAAAGCTCCCTCTCCTCCATCAAGAGCTCTTGTTCCATCATAATTTAAATTTTGTTTTCTGGGGTCAGCTATATCTGCACTACAGATCTCATCAATGGCATTTTGCGTCAATGGCTGATTAATTTCAAAATGTTTAAAAGGATCACTAAATAACTTAGTCCTTTTTTCTAATGATTTATATAATTCCATTTTTTTTCATTTTCGTTTTTACAATTGGAGCAATTCTATTTACTTCGTTTAAACTATTATAACTCCAACTTTCAACTCTATCTTCTAGTTCTCTTGTTATACCTAAATCTCTCAATTGTGAATAAAATTTTTTAAATCTTCCGGTTGGCTTAAAAGACTTCATCATAGCAATATAAACAGGTTTTCCGGTCATAGCAGCTTCTGAAATCATTGATGTAGAGTCGCATGTAACAACTATATAATTTGAAATCGCTAAAGCAGAGAGATAAGCTTTTTTATCAATATTTTTTACAACATGATGATTAATACTAAAAGTATTAAATGCTATTTTTAAAATATTTTCAGGTGTTCGGTAAGAGGGAATTACAATAATTTTAAATTTATCTGTAGTAAATAAAGTCTTCACTTTATTAAAAAGTTCATGAATTTGTTTTTCTGAATAATTATAATATTTATTTGGCCCTCCGATTATAAATGCAACTAATTCTCTTCTCTTATCTTTCTCAATTCCAAGATATTTTGAATTTTCGTTAATTTCTTTTTTATTTAGATAATGAATAGCTCCTGTAGTGTTTATTATGTTTTCTCCTTTTAAATTATCATGCTCAGGACTTACTATTAGGTCGAAGTGTTCAAAAGAAACTTTAGGATCTTGTATGTGAATATTAAAAATTTGATTACCTAATCTTTTTTTTAAAGCTATTGATGGTATTACACTTTTTCTTCCACAGGATATAATAACTTTACAATCACATACGAATTTATTTTTTACCAAATTTTCTGATATTGGGCTGATTTTCGGGGGGATAAAATTCCAAAAAGATTTTAATTCAATTTTTTGGTGTTTATAACTCAGGCCCAAAGCTTTAGCTAATCCCTCTACTTGACTAACCATACCGTGCATACCTTGCGTTAAAAGAAGTGCTTTTAATTCTAACATTAGTTACTATATACCTTTACATAATGAATAATAAATCAACTAAACATACAAAAGTGTTAATTCTTGGATCTGGTCCT
>Ga0310343_10000772_pt1 | contig 15700 bp, 13 predicted proteins | sample HC15DNA2025_MG_FD_203519 | JGI IMG/M metagenome (GOLD analysis project Ga0310343, IMG submission 203519) | Marine microbial communities from station ALOHA, North Pacific Subtropical Gyre - HC15-DNA-20-25_MG | ecosystem: Environmental > Aquatic > Marine > Oceanic | place: Pacific Ocean: North... | reverse complement strand
ATACCTCTAATTGGGAAAACATATTCTGAAAAATACTGCTGACCATTTGAACTGTAAATTATTTCATCTCTACTTTCAGACGATATAATCCAAGGAGTCCCACCTAATTTGAAATTGTATGGACTATTTCCAAAATATTTACCCGTAAATAATCTTGCTGCAAAACTTGAAATACCAAAAGACTTGTAACTTCTGATATCAGCAGTTATTGATTGAAATTTATAGTTAAAGCTATTAGTACTAGGCGCAAATCGATATTTTAAATAAAGTCTAGAACCATCAGATGGGCTAAAGCCTACCCATCTTGTATTATCAAAAACATATTTAAGATGCGGCTGAATGACATTTAAGCTTGAGGTATGGATCTCGTCATAGTAAACTGCTCCTGAGTTATTAATAATATCAAATCGTGTTTGTGAAGTCTGATGCAGGTTAAGTGCAAATTCGAAACGAGAAAAACGATCTATTGGGTATTTGCCATAAACAAGGAATCCAAGATCTTCAGACCTATAATCTGGAACGAAATAATTTTCATTTAGAAAACCATTGCTATTATCATAATAGAAATAAGCAAAATGATAGAATCTGAAGTACCAATCTAATCTTTTTGGAAGATAATGATATTCAATTAAGTAGTCAGAGTTTTTAAAATCAACTTCCATTTCAGTATTAATATAAACCCTATGATTACCTAGCATATCGCTGAGCAGTATTTGTGCCATTCCCTGACCACGACTATATGTCATATCAAATGATAAGGCTATTTGACCATAATCTAATGTGAAGCGGGGTTTGTCATAGTTTATAATTTGAGTACTATTTATTGGCTTATATGTTGTGGGTGAAGGTGTAATCAATTTTGTTGAATCTAAATCTTTTAAAACAAAATTTTTATACTGCCTTTCTTCAATAAATTTATCATTATCCTCACGAATGATTTTATTATAATTTAAATCCTCGTCTATCCAGGTTGTTTTTGGTATTTTTATATTTTCATTAATTAATCTTAGAGGCTCGGTGATACTGTAAATGTTATACCCCAGATTTTCGAGTCCAGAAAACAAAATCTGATTATTATTTTTATTTAAACTAAATTGCGTTATTCCTGTATTTACATTGGTGATTGCTTTTTTCTCACGGTCGTTTTGTATATATATATTTCGTATGCCAGATTCATCAGAAATATATATAAGTTCTCCACTATTTAATTCAATAGGATACGATTCATTATATGGAGAATTGGTTACCCTATCAATTTCATATGTTGAAAAATTAATCTTATAAATGTCTTGGGAATCTATATCAAAATCTTCATCTAGATTCACAATATCAAAATTACTGTTTGTAAAGTTATAATTATTACGATTAGAAATAAAATATAAGAAATTACCATCTTTAGACCAGGATACGTCTTGTTCAGAAAACCAATCTTTGGTCAGATTAGATAGTTCATCAATATTATAATCATATACATATATGTCGGTTTCTCTGCCATTATTACCAATGAATGCTATTTTTGAATTTCCTAATGGATGCCACGCAGGTTGAAATATTCCTTCGAGCTCAAATGATATTTTTCTTATATCCCCATCATATAAATCTAAAATGTATAAAGCATCTCTTTCTCCTGCCTTAGCAGCAAAAACTATTTTTTTACCATCTGGAGACCAAGAAATTCCAGGTTTCAAAATATGTAATTCTTCAAATTTAGTTGTTGTTTCTCCATTAATTATTTTACGTAAAAATTTACCCTCATTTGTTGATACAAGATAAATGGCCATATTCCCCTCTTTGTTAGAATAGATAGCAAATTTTTCTCCAGTTGGTGATATAGATGGAGCAATATTGTAACTATTTTCAAGCTTTGAGTGATCAATAATAACTTCTCCAATATCGCTAAGATTATCACGCATATTAACTTCAACCCAATACGTATCTTTCAAATATTCATGCCATTTCTCAAGCAATCCATCTAAATCAATACCCATTGCACTTTTAATAGCACGGTCTAATCTTCCGGTCTTTTTTATTTTCCAAAATAGTTCGGCAATGATTTCCTCACCCCATTCTTCAGTAATAAATTTCCAAATTGACTGACCACCTCTATATGCTAAATATCCATTTAATTGATTCATTGAAGGTAGTCCTTTTCCATTGATAGCTAAATCACGGGCCCACATTTCAGAGTTGGCATCCCACTTGTGTGCTAAAAACTCAGCTAGACCTTCATTCATCCAAAGAGGAATAGGCTGAACATTAGAGTACATCATGTTTCTAACAGAACCTCCATATAACATATCATTTATAAACATGTGAACCATTTCATGGTGTAGGACATGTTTGAATTCTTTTAACGAGCCATCGAAAGGTATAACAATTCTATTTTTATATAATTCTGTTACCCCTCCAATACCTTCTCGCATATACATGTTAATGACATTAGTTTGCTGGAAATCATTATGAGAATTATGTAAAATGATAGAATATCGTTCGCTTAAGTCCCAGTTGAGGTGGTTTGATATTTTTTTATAAGCTTTTGTTGACTCTTCTTCAACAAGTTGACTATGAATAAATCCGTTATCATAGAAGTATATATCAAAGTAGTCACTTTGGATATACTTCCAATCAAACTCCTCATATTGAAGTATGTTTTGTCCAAATTCGGAAAATGCAATTCCGACTATTAATAATAATGAGATTGTTTTTTTCATTTATCTAAATTTATATTAAAATCATCATAATTTTAATTAATTGTTTTAAATTTCAGTATGAAACTCCCTTTATACTTCATATCAGATACACACATTGGAATGCAAATAAATGAATCTGAAATTAAAAGACGAAATAGGCTATATAAGTTATTTGATAATATAAAATTAACAGGCGGAACATTAATTATTGGTGGTGATTTTTTTGATTTTTGGTTTGAATTTGGTAAAAAAGCTCCAAAAATTTATAGCGATGTTTTTGAAGAATTAGAGTCTTTAAAGCAACATGGTATTGATATTCATTATGTTGCAGGAAATCATGATTATTGGAATTTTGGTTATTTTGAATCAACATTTTTAAAGTCATTCTACAAAGATGACTTTTCAATTAATAAATTTGGCTTAAAAATTCTAGTTACACACGGTGACGGTTTATTAAAAAGTGATGTTGGTTATAGAGCTCTCAAAAAAGTTATACGAAATAAAATTTTCATTTTCTTATTTAAAATTTTTGGAGAGAGAATAGGTTATAAAATAGGTTCAAAAGCGTCTGCTTATTATCCGCATTACTATCAAAAAAAACAATCTGAGAAATCAAAAGAACAAAATAGTGATGAAATCAAAGCTGATATTCTCGAGTTTGCAAATAATATGTGGAGCAATGGGTATGATGTTGTTTTGGTAGGGCATTATCATAAAAAAGAAATTATAAAAGAGGGTCAAAAGTTATTAATATTTTTAGGAGATTGGATGAAGCATTATTCAATTACAAAATTTGATGGCAAAGAATGGACTCAATTCTCTTGGAATGAATGATAAATTTAGTTAGTTTAATAACGTATTTTATATCAAGATAAATAAAAGATTTTTTACAATGAATAGTATGAACAAAAAAAACATATATTATTTAATTTTCATTTTGATTGTAGGTTGTGCTGCCCCTGATTTTTACTCAATTGAAGATGTTGAGAAAGAAAAAGTTAAAATGGAAAAAGGTAAAAAGAAGTCTGCTGAAACTTTATTAAATGTTTATAAAGATATTAAGCAGCCATATGATGTTAGATTAGCTGCCTTAAGATCATTAGAGGGAAGTAGTGATCAATTCGTTATAGATGCAATTAGACAGTCTGTTTCAGATGGAAGCCTTATTGAGCTTGATATGGTTAATCAATCAGTTAACATGTTAATTGAATACAATGACACAACTTCCGTTAGCTCCTTAATTGAAGGGCTTAAAATTTCCGAATCTAAAATTATGGATGTTAGAGAAAATATGATTAATGCTATCTCTACTATTGGCAGCGATGATGAAGTTTTAACTCTAGTAGAATTGTACGAGGTTAGCAAATCTAATCATCACAGAATGAATGAACTATTAACATTAACGTTGGGCTCTATTGGGGACGATAAGGTGATTCCAATACTAATGGAAATTTCTACTAATGAAGAATTAAGCATGAATGTAAGAAGTCAAGCCATAGAAATACTTGCTAGAAAAAATTCTGTAGAGCTTGTTGATTATTTCGTTAAAGTTTTAGATGATCCAAATTCAAATGACAGATTAAATCGATATGCACACATGATGTTTGAAGAGTTTGAAGATCCAAGACTTATGATGTCAATTGTTGAATCGTATCAAGTAGGTAAATCGGAATATTATAGATTGCTCAACACACTCGTAGATGCTATGGGTAGTTACGACTACAAGGATGTAAAATTTGCATTGCTAGACATTGCTAAAAACAAAGATAATCCTCATCATATTAGAATTAAATCAATTAATTCTCTTGGTGAAATTGTAGATCAAAATATTGTTGATAATATGCTTGAAATGTTAAGCGATCCAGATAATTATAAATTTTACAATGAGATAATAAGTGTAATTAAAGGTATGGATGATGAAAACATGAATGAAAATTTAAGAAAGGCTGCATTTGAAGCAATGCAATATCATAAGGGTAATTAAATGAAATTAAAGATATCTATATTATTAATTTTTCTTTTAATGAATGCTTGTGCTAACAACGGTATGGATGAAGATATTGATGAGCCTCAACCTGTAAGTGTTTCAACAGATTTTGATAATTTATCAAATAAAAAAAATATCAGAGATGCGGAACCATTCTATCCGATGGATGAAACGATGGAAGATATTCAGAATCAAATAAGTGACTTAAAATCCAGAGTAATTGAATATGAATCTCGAATCAATAGAATTGCACTAGACCCTACTCTTCTTAAAATGGTAAAAACACCATCTATTCAGCACGAAATTGAATTGTCTAATGGAACAGTGGTGCAAGGGTCTATATTGCAGGAAGATATGGAAAGAATAATTTTAAAAACTCAGATTGGGCAAATTAGAATAGAGAAAGTAGATGTTATTGCAATTAAGGAAACAGCACCCAATTCTCCAGATTTAAAATTTAATACAGACCCATTTGAAAGACAATTTGATGATAAGAGAATTTTTACGGGCTCAATTGTAAACGAAGGTATGAGAAGAGCCGATTTTGCAAGAGTTGTTTTTTATCTTTGGGATAAAGAAACAAATTTAATATCTGCAGATTCTTCTTTTGTTGAAGGGTCTACATTTCAATACAAATCTGGTATAGTTACTGATAGTGTTATAGAGCCTGGTCAGGAGGCATTATTTAGCGTTTCTGTTTCAGCACCTGATACCTCTAAAGTAGAATATATCACCAAAGAAATTCATTTCAATATATACGAATAATAATGTCTTACAAGTTTAAATTTATGATAACTATCATTAGTTTGATAATCATAGTAATTTTAGGAATAAATATAATTTCTAAAGGTGAAAGATATGCAACAGTCGAAGACTTTGTTAGAGATATTAATCAATATGAATCAGGAGATTACTTTAAAATAAGAGGGAAGATAAACTATTCTAGTTTTTCAAATGTTGGTCTAGATTCCGTATTATATATTGATTCAAATCAAAGTACCGGTATTTTTAACTTTTACGATTCAAAAAAAATACAACAAGATAGTATTTTCATTCAAGTTTTATATGTGGAAAAATCTAAAGCAGAAACATTTGGTCCTGGAATTATTAATGAGGAGGCCCTTGTTTCTGGTAGGTTTCTAAAAGACACAACTATACAATATAATAATCAGTTACTAAAACTTAAAAACCTGATTATATCTGATAAAATGCAAACAAAATGTGATTCAAAATATGAGGAGAAATAAAGTAAATAAGTTATGATATCAATCTTTGGTTCTTCAGTTATTTTTCTTGCACTTACATTTTCGGTTATTGGTATTGGGATTTTATTATTTAGTCGTTTTTTTAACAAAAAAAATGATAATATCATTCAATCTGGTTCAAATGCCATACTTGGCTCGTCAATTTTAATACTAATTGCATTCATTCATTTACTGTATCAAATAATTAATAATAATTTTGATATTCAGTTTGTCGCAAAAGTTAGCAGCTCTACAACGCCTTTACTTTATAAAATAGGTTCACTATGGGCTGGCTCTCAAGGATCATTGTTACTTTGGACATCAATCATAGCTATTTATATAATATATTTCGTATTGAGTAAACATAAAAAATTCAAGGAAATTTTTCCTACTGCCTTAATCATTATTGCTTTTATTTTTTCATCTTTTATTGGTTTTTTATTTTTTTTAGAAAACCCATTTATCCCCGCTTATAATTTATTAGATGGAAACGGAACTACGCCAAGTCTTCAAAATTTATTAATGCTGATTCACCCGCCGTTACTTTACATGGGTTATATTGGATTTCTAATTCCATTTTCAATCACTTTATCTTCGTTGATTGAAAATAAGCAAGATTCAGAGTATTTGAAGTCAAATAGAAAAACGACATTGTTTAGTTGGCTTATATTGACAGTTGCAATCATCTTGGGTGGTAGATGGGCATATTTAGAATTAGGCTGGGGAGGATATTGGGCTTGGGATCCAGTTGAGAATGCTTCTTTAATGCCTTGGCTTGTTAGTACCGCATATTTACATTCTATTTTAGTAGAGCAAAATAAAGGCATGCTGAGGCTTTGGAATGTTATTTTGATATCATTAACATATTGGTTGACAATATTGGGAGTGTGCATTGTACGAAGTGGGATCATTCAAGAATCAGTGCACACATTTGCAGAATCACCTATTGGTTATTGGCTATTAGGATTGACAGTAATTATTTTTATTTTCACATTTTTAATCATCGTTTTTAAAGCTAAAAATATTAAGCCGAAAGAAAAGATAGAATCTTTTTCAAGTAGAGAATCCGGATTTTTATATAACAATGTCTTATTTGTTGGCTTAATGCTTTTTATAATGTTTTCAATACTTCAGCCTGTTTTTCATAAAGTGATTTTTGAAAGTAGTAACGTAATGGTGGATATGAATGCCTACAACGGAATTGCTGTTATTTTTGGTATACTTTTACTTTTGCTAATGGGTATTGGCCCATTTTTATCGTGGAGAAAAACTCCAAACCATATTTTAAAAAAAATATTCTTTATCCCAGTAATTTTTAGTTTAGTTGCATTTTTAGGAAGTTTTTTGATTCTTGGGTTAACAGATTCTTTCAATCTAACAAATTTTTTAGCAAGCATATATATAATGTTAATTGTTTTTGTGGCCTTTGGAATTTTTGATGAATTCATTCATGCTACGCATTTAAGAGTTAAAAATAAAAAAGAAAATTACTTTAGAGCATTCATTAATCTTTTTAAAATTAACAAATCTAGATATGGTGGATATATTATACACCTTGGTTTTTTAGTTATGGTATTTGGTATTTTGGGTAAAGCATTCGATCTCAAAACATCGGGATTTATAGATTTAAATAATAACTCAGATCAAAACAATCAGATTGAGATTGGCCCATATAAAATTTTAGCATTGTCTCATGGCCCCAAAAAAGAAACACATTCCATAGAAAGATCAAATAATATAAGTGACGATGATTTAGTTGAATATTTAAATCAAGTTGAAGAACAGTCTAGAGTAACGTTTAAGCAATTAGATAATAAAACTTCAATTCAAGAGAATAAAGATAGGTTAAATCATTTTGCTCAAATTGTAAATCTACAAATTCATGAAGGGGGCAATGATGAATTAATGTCTGTAGAAAAGAGATATTATACTTCACCATTTGATATAACAAAGGAAATTGCACTCAGTTCTGACTTAGTTAAAGATATTTATATTGTTCTTGATAGAATTGATTATAATAAAAACATTATTTTTCTTACGATTTGGGTCAATTATCTAGTTAATTGGGTTTGGATAGGAACTGCAATAATGTTATTAGGTGGGCTAATTAGTTTGGGAGTACTTGGTAAACGAAAAAGAGTTGGAAATAATTGAATATTACAGTTATAATAATCATGGTTGGACTTTTGTTTTCTAATGAGCGTCAAAATAATATAGAGCAACATATTCAGTGCCCCTGTGAAAAAGGAATGCTCATTAACCATGCCTCTCCAAGCGCAATGAAGTTAAAAAAACTAATATCCCTTTTAATTTCCGAACCGATTAAAAAAGATTTTATAATTAATATTCAAGATTCTATTCCTATAATCCCAGACACCATTAAGACTTACATTCAAAAAACACAGTTTGTTAATAATGATAGAAGTACTAAAAATGATGAAAATTTAGATCTTCAGATATGTTTAATTTCCAATATAAATAAAAATATTTTAGACTATAAAATCTCAGATAATGATATATATAATATAATTGGAAATTGTTATGGTGAAAATCTTATAAAGAATAATAAAAGTAATTCACTAATTTATTTTATTTTATTTTTCATTATTTCAATAGGAGTAGTTATGTCATTGATATTTATTGCTAAAAATAAAAGAAGTAAATTATAATAAAATGTTTCAGCTATTATTTATAATTATTTTTGTTATGATTTCTGTTTTTACTATCTATCCATTATTTAATATAAAGAATCAAAAAAGAGATAAAGATGTTAAAAGTTAAAAATTTGAAAAAGAGTTTTAATTTCAATTCAATCCTTTCAGATTTAAACTTTAAAGTAAATAAAGGTGAAATCATTCATATATCAGGCTCTAATGGCGTTGGGAAAACTACTTTGCTAAAGATTATTGCTGGTATCCTGAGTCCTGAGTTTGGAGAAGTATCAATTTTTAAAAAAGATTTGTTATCAAAAGATTGCCAAGAAAAAAAGCATATTCTTTATTGGGGGCACCAACCTATGATATACCCTCACTTTACGGTATATGAGAATATAAATTTTTTTTTAAAAATGAGAAATCAAACGATTCCAAATGATATTGACTTAATTTTAGAGAAAGTTAACATGTTAAATCTAAAGCATAATCAATGTCAAAATTTTAGTCAAGGAATGTTTCAAAGATTTAATCTATTACGTTTTATTATTGCAGATTGGAGCTTAGCTCTAATGGATGAACCTTTTAGTGGACTTGATATTGAAGCTGAAGAATTGTTATTAAAAAAAATTATTGAACGTAAAAATCAAGGCAAGTCAATGATTATCGTTTCTCATAATAAAAGTATATTACACAACTTAAGTGCCCTAAAATATGAGATAAAAAATAAAGGTCTAGTTAAGATTTAAGGATGCTAAATACTTTAATATTTAAAGAATTAAAATTAGAATTTAGGACTAAAGAAACAATGCTATCCATGTTTCTTCTTGGGATAATTTTATCATTTCTTTTTTCAATTTCAATTGAAAATGTTAAACAAGAATTTGTAATAGTATATTTTTGGATTATTATTTTTATGATATCTAGCTTGGGATTATATAGGTCATATCAGAATGAAAAAAATCTAGATTCATTTAATTTGATGCTCTCATCTCCAGTTGACCCAAGTATAATATTTATATCTAAAGTAGTTTCATTTTTTATCCAAATTTTTATAGTTCAAATATTCTTATTTCCTATTTTCATATTATTTTTTAAGCTTAATTTAACCATTAGTTATGAAGTTGTATTTTTGACACTTGTAACTAATTGGTACATATCTTCACTTGGAAATATAATTGGAGGTATTACTTTGAGATCAAACAGAAATGAGATGATAATTCCCATTTTATTGTTTCCATTCTCAGCTCCAATTTTGTTAGCTATTATTAGAGCTACTGAAGGGGTTATTGGTAACTATAGTTTTTATGACTTTTCAAATTGGATTTTTATCATAATTACTTCATCAATTGTAGTATTTATATTAGGTATTTGGGCATATTATGACATCATTAAAGAATAAGAACTTTCTAGATAACTCATTTAATAAATTGACATTTTGGCTTGCAATTTCTTTCGCTTTTATTAATGTTATTTTAATTATCACTTCTTCAAGCAGTCTAATTAAGTTATACGGACAAGAAAATTATGCCCGTTGGATCTTTTATTATCATGTGCCAATTGCTTGGAATGCAGGTGTATGTTTTATATTAGCAGGCTTTAATAGTTTTTTATATTTAAAAACAAGTAAAACAAAATATGATTTTAGAGCTTTATCTTTTGCGGAGCTTGGCACATTGTTTGGTATTTTAATTTTAATTACGGGATCTTTTTGGGCAAAATCAGAGTGGGGTGTATATTGGTCGTGGGAGGCCCGCCTTACAACAACATTGATTTTAGTTCTTATATATTTTGGATATTTTATGATTCAGAAGTATGGAGGCGCATATGAAAAAACTTCGATTAATCGGTCATATATTTCATTGATGTCTACTATTATGATTCCAATAATTTATTATTCAGTTCAATTTTTTAAAGATGAATTTCAAAGCCACCCTTCAAATGGATCTTATTTTGTATATGGAGGTTTACAAATATTCTTCTTTTCTTTATTATCATTTTCATTACTATTAATTTTTTTACATAATTATAGAGTGTTTCATTTAAATAAAAATAAAGAATCATTAAAATGAATTTAGATGTATTTATGATAGTTTTCATTATAACATGGGGCTTGATTTTGCTTTATATCTATTATTCTTCTTCAAACAAGTAATTTGAATACTACTTTAAAGACATTATTGTACTTTTTTTTAGTTTGCGTATCAATCCATTTTTTGAATAATAAAATTGGACCATACCCTCCTATAGCAAAATTCCTAGATCCATTCAATGGATATATTAATAGTAATGATAATAAAAAAAATAATATCTCCAAAATTCAGAATGAAGATAGTATTGAGATAGTTTGGGATGAGAATGGCATACCTCATATTTTCGCAGAAAACGAAAAAGATATGTACATGGCACAAGGTTATGTAGTTGCCAGTGATCGATTGTGGCAAATGGATTTTATTTCAAGGCTTCATGCAGGAAAATTATCAGAAATAATTGGTTTTGATGAACAGGTGTTGAAAAGTGATAGGTTTATGAGAAGGCTAGGTATAGTAGACGGGGCTAAGGCATCCTTGTCAACAATTGCAAAATGTATTAATCCCCAAAATGATATTTTTAAAGATTGGGATGGATTAAGTGAATGTCCTGATGGATATTTGAGACACATAAATCATGATCATGTAAATGTGTATAATATGCTAGTTGCATATTCTAAAGGCGTGAATAATTATATACAAAATTTAGACTGGAGCACAATACCTATTGAATATAAAATTTTAGATTATCACCCTGAAGAATGGAGCCCCTTAAAAACTTGTATATTGCTCAAAGCCATGTCACTTGATTTAAGCGGAAGAAATACAGACTTGCTATACACTTCAATAGCTACAAAATATAATGAGATGGCAGCAAAGTTTCTTTATCCTGAAAAGCCTTATAAAAATGACCCCATTATTAGTGAAGGCAAATCAATATCTAAGCCCTCTCAATTACCTAAAAATTGTGTAGAAAATTTTAAATATCCAGACATTGCAGTTAATTTTGATGGTTTGAAAATGAACAACCCAGGAATAGGAAGTAATAATTGGGCTATTCATAAAGATTTTACCAAAAATAAAAACTCAATATTGGCAAATGATCCACATTTAGGGTTAAACCTGCCAAACGTATGGTATGTTATTCAACTCTCTTCACCTGATATAAATAATCCACAGCAATACTTAGATGTTATGGGTGCAACTATTCCAGGAGCACCTGGGGTTTTATCGGGTTTTAATAATTATATTGCATGGGGTGAAACCAATGGAGAGGATGATGTTTCTGACTTCTATCAAATTGAAATAGATCCGAAAAATAAAAATAATTATATATACGATGGTAAGTCAACTCCTTTTATAATCAAAGAGGAAAAAATCATAATTAGAGGAGATGCTCTAAGCTTTCCAAAAATATTTATTGATACAATTAAAATTACAAAAAATCATGGTCCTATAATTGTTGATTCAAGTAATCTTGATATGGCAAAATTCAATCAAGGGATAAGTACAATATATTCAGATATTAACTTAGCATTTAAATGGGTCGCTCATCAACCCACTACAGAAATAACAGCGTTTTATAAAATGAATCATGCGACTAATTATTCTGAGTTTAAAAATGCCCTAGAATATTATCATTGCCCCGTCCAAAATTTTGTATATGCAGATATAAAAGGAAATATTGCAATGCATCATAATGGCAAGATTCCTATTAGATGTGAAAATTATAATAAACATGTGCTATATGGAAACTCAAGCCAATTTGTATGGAACGAGTTTATCCCATTTGATGAACTTCCAAACGAATTAAACCCAAAAAGAGGGTTTGTAAGTTCAGCTAATCAGTATCCAATACCCAATGAAGTTGACTACTATTATTTACCGGGAGTTTATTGGCCAGCGCATAGAGCTAATAGGATAAATAACATGCTATATGAATCTATTCAAGGTCGTGTTGCTACCATTGAAAATATGAAAAATATTCAGAACGACAATTTTAACAAATATGCTAAAGATATTTTACCATATCTGTTATCTCAAGAATTACAAAGTCAAATAAAAAATGACTCCATGCTAATTAGTATTTATAAATCACTAGAAAATTGGAAAGACAATCCAATTCATAATGCTAATATGTTTGAGCCAACTATTTTTGATGCCTGGTATGAGGAATTAAATATCAATGTATGGGGCGATTTATTCATTGATGAAAATGGAAATAAAGATTTTGATTATTATAAAGTACTGCCATTGTATGATAGACTGTTAAAGGTTATTGAAAATCCTGATCAATATTTTTGGATAGATGATGAAAATAATAAAACATTTTGGATAGATGATGAAACAACTGCTCAAGTAGAAACAGTTGAGGATATAATTTATATTTCATTTATAAAGGCTATTAACAAGATTAAGAAAATTTTTTCAAACAAAGATTACACTCAATGGCATTATTCTGACTATAGAGGCACCAGTATCCACCACATTTTACCTAACTCTAGATTTGATGCATTTAGTAGATTAAATATCCCCACATCCGGTTCTAGATGGTCTCCCAATGCTATGCAGAATAAATTTGGGCCCTCATGGAGATATATAGTTGAAATGCAGGAAGATAGTATTTATGCTATTGGGATTTATCCAGGAGGTCAGTCGGGAAATCCTGGTTCAAAAAATTATGATAATTTCATTGATAAGTGGACTTATGGTGAATATATCGATTTGAATTATACGAATTTTGAGAATAAATCTAAATTAAAAGGGGTTCGAATTATCTTAGATGAAAACTAAAATCTCAATATATATCGTTATAACATACATTCTGGCGTCTTTGTTTCCATGGTGGATAATTACTTTTTCTGGTACATTAATCGGTTTTATCTCTAAAACATCTAAACAGGCAATTTTAGATTCTTGTATAACCTTAGTCTCAGTATGGTTTTTAAAATTAATTTTAAACTTTTTTATTTTAGACTACCTAATCATACATAAAATAAAAGAATTTTTAGGACTCAGCTCATTTATGATAATATTTATAAGTATACTTATTCCCAGTGTAATTGGGATTTTCTCTTCATTATTTGGGCATCAATTAAAAAAAGTGAGTGAATCATGATAAGTGAAATTGAAGATTTAATTAAATCAAAAATGAATATAGTAAAAATATCTATTGCAGATTTTTCAAATAACCATAAAAATCATCCAGGCAATAGTGGTGGTGGGCATTACCAGGCCATTATAATTAGCGATGATTTTAAAGATCTAAGTTTGCTTGAGAGACATAAAAAAATATATTCAATACTTGGAAATTTAATGCAAAATGAAATTCATGCTTTTTCTATGAAAACGTACACAAGCGATGAATTTAAAACTTTAGATGCACAAAATTAAATCAGACCAGATACTCATACCGTCTACATGGAAATCAATCAATAACTTTTGCAATAATAAATCAATAGAAGATATCACTAAAGTTATAGATTGGTTAAAAAATAAGTTTAATATTGATATTACAATTGATGAAAATATCGTTGAAGGATATACAAGAGATTGGTCTAATATTGATGGATATGCAGTGGGTTTATGTAGACCCAAAAATAAGATAGAGTCAGCAATCGTAATTCGAACTTTTCATAATCTTAAAATTCCATATACAATATCTGCAGGTAGAACAAACCTCACTGGAAGTGCAACCCCAAAAGAAGGTTTCATTATAAGTATTGATAATTTAAATGAAGTAAAACCGTTCGTTGAAAATAATATGGTTACTACTTCTCCAGGAATATATCTTGAAGATATGAGAAAAAATGTATTAGCTCAGACACAAAATAAATTTTATTATCCTGTTGATCCTACAAGTAGAAAAGATGCTATGGTAGGAGGAACCGTATCATGTAATGCATCTGGATTTATACCTGGAGATCAGGGCGCAACCAGATATTGGGTTGAAGAATTAGAAATAGTTATTCCAAATGGGCGATTGATTAAGTGTAAAAGAGGGCAATATATCTCTATGGATTCTATATTTGAATTAGATAATCAGATAATTAATCTTCCAACATATAATCGGCCAAAAATCAAGAATGCAAGTGGCCCATATACATGTGGAAATGGAGATATAGATTTCATTGATTTAATTATTGGAAGTGAGGGTATGTATGGTTTAATAACAAAATGTACATTTAAGTTAAAGCCTAAGCCAAAAAAATATTTAGATTTATTTATTATTTTAGAATCTGAAAGCCATGCTATAAAACTCTATAATCATATTAATAAAGAACAAAAACTAAACATTGTTACTGCTTTAGAATATTTTGGATATAATTGTCAGTCATATATGAAGAATAGGAGTTTCTTTTTCGAAAAAGAATCAGAGGTTGGTATATATTTACAAGTACCATTATATAAACAATCAATAGATGTCGCTTGCTCAGAATGGCTAGAAATTTTATTGGAATCCAAATGTTGTAGCAGCGATGAAAAAATATATGTTTTAAATGATCAAAAAAGCTGGGATACTTTTTTTGAGGCAAGACACTCGATGCCTGATTTAGCTTTGAAAAAAACAAAAGAGATCAATGGAATTAGTATAATCACTGATACAATAGTTCCATCAGAAAATTTTGCACAATTCTTAAATGAGACACATTCTTTAATTAAAGAACAGAAAATTGAATATCTATTATTTGGTCATCTAGGCGATTGCCACCTGCATTTTCACCTAATACCAAATCAAGAACAAGAAAAATCGGCAATAGCAATTTATAACAAAATTATTGATCTTTCATCTAAACTAGATGGGGTATATTCTGCAGAACATGGAACCGGAAGAAGAAAAAAAATAGACTTTATAAAATGCTATGGCATTAAAGCAGTTAAGCAAATTAAAAAAACTAAAAAGTGTATTGACCCTTTTTTGTTAGTAAATAGGGGTAATATAATTGATTATAAATCTTAGTCTTATAATATATTTTTATTAAATTTAACTATATGAAACTTAAAGGTTTAGATTACTTAGGGCTTGAAAAACATTTCTCTGAAGAAGAGATTATGGTTCAACATAATACTCGTGATTTTGTAGAAAATGAAATTAATC
>Ga0310343_10000771_pt1 | contig 15701 bp, 11 predicted proteins | sample HC15DNA2025_MG_FD_203519 | JGI IMG/M metagenome (GOLD analysis project Ga0310343, IMG submission 203519) | Marine microbial communities from station ALOHA, North Pacific Subtropical Gyre - HC15-DNA-20-25_MG | ecosystem: Environmental > Aquatic > Marine > Oceanic | place: Pacific Ocean: North... | reverse complement strand
GGTAGTAATGCCTGATGAAAGAGAATTAGCATTAAAAAAATATCCAGATCCAAGACTTGTTTTAGGAGCATTATATTAATCTGAAAGATGCCTTTTCAATGACTTAATACTTGGAATTGATGAGGGATCTTTACCATGTAACAAACTTAATGCACAACTTGTCCAATCCATCAAAATACACACATGTAGTAAACATTCTAACAAAGATTCACCTTCTGCTTGAACTTTCCAAGCAGATTGAGATTTGATATGGTGCGTAAACCATTTCATTCTAACTTCATTTCTAGAATGAATTAAAGGTGAATCTAAAATTATTGTTGATTGAGTTTCAGTCATCGGATCTTTTACGTCCCCTTTCATTCCCCAAGCTATAATTTCATTATGGTTCATTTCTGGTAATATTGTAAATCTAGCGAATCTTGCAGCATTTTCATTAATTTGAGTAGCGAACCGTTCTGCTGCAATTCCCATTTCTCTGCTTGAAACAATTGCTATTGGAGAATTTAATAATTCATTTGCAAGTTGAAGAGTTGGAGATTTTTCATTTCTAATAAAATCAGAATTATCGATTTCATCAGCAAGTCTTGATAGCATCTCTTCAAGTTTATTTTTATTAGGTCTTTCTAACAAATATAATTTCCATACGATTGCAATTTGTGTACCGAACAAATATCCAAATGCAGCTCTTGGGCTTCTTCCACCAGGTACAAAAATCTGATGAGCATTTTCATTCATTTCTGATAATCCAGCCATCATTCCCCCAGAAGATATAGTAATTATTCTCCCTCCCATTTCAATAATTTTTGTAACCCCATCGAGTGTTTCTTCCGTATTTCCACTATATGACGTAGCAATAACTAACCAATTTTTATTCCACCATTTGGGAATTTCATAATTCCTCCAAGCGATTACAGGAATTTGACCTTCTGAATCAAAAATAGTTTTTAGAAAATTTCCTGCAGCACCTGAACCACCCATTCCAAGACATAAAATTCCGTCCCAATGTGTTGAACCTATTTCATCCATCCATTCAGGAACATCAAAATCAAATTGTGTAAATGATTGAACTAAATCATCTATAAAACTTCTAAGTGAATCAAGCATTTTATCAGAGTCTAATTTTTCTGCTAATTCTGAAATTTTTAATTCTTCCATCGAATTACCCCTCTATGTCCTTGCCATCTAATAGATGGTTTTGAATATCACCCAGGGAAGTTAATCTAGGTAGTGAAATCCATTCGTCAATAATATAAGCAAGTTCTACATTTTCTCTAGAATTATCCCAATCCCATGGTAATTGTACCATCTTTGTTTTCCAATCTCTCTCGTCTAAAAATTCAATAATTTGAGAATCAACATTCAATGGAGTTACAATAACATGTTCTGAAACCTTACTCATGACTTGTGCATTTTCTAAATCCCTCCAAGAAGCTCCAATTCTATGGTTTTGAGAAACTTTCAGTAAAGTAACTCCATTTGGGAGCCAAGCATACACTCTAAAATATTCAGAACGCCATAACAAAACATCTCCAACATCAAAAGCAGGTTTACGATAAACTATTGTTAATCTTGTTACATCGTTACCATCCTTTCTCCCAACAATTTTGTTAGATTCTTTTGTTTGGCCACCCCATTTTTTTGTTAATTCTCTTGCCCAGGAACGTGCCAGTCCTTTTGAACCAAACACAACGTCATAACCTCCTTGAACTGGTCCTTCTTTAGTAATGAAATGCATTGGATCCTTAGGTAAATTTTCAATCAAATTCGATAGGCTATCTCTAAGAATTTTTAATTCTGAATCGTCAAGTTTTCTACCAATTGATCTAAGTTGTACTGTCGCTTCAAAATAATTCCCAGCTTGTCTAGATGCAGATGGACTAACTCCATTTGAGCACCGAATTATTGTTTCATGATCGTCTTCAAATGGAAGATTTGCTATTTTGCCTTCAACATGAATCAATAATCTTGTATTTCTATCATCTATTTTATGAGCTATAATATCAACAATTACATCTTTAGCAATTTCATGTATTTCTAGATTCTTTTGTACTAATAAGTCATGTAATTCTTGGTCGTTAAGTTCAATCCATCCTTGGTCTGTTTGAATTGTTCCCGAACGCGAACATCTGGTGTACTGTATTCTCTCTTTTATCTGAGAAATTGTGTGACGAATACGTAAACAAGATTCGCATAACCGATCTATGTAAAGAGGTGGTCCACTACCACATACAATACAAAACTCACCACCTAATGACATGTTCCTCAAATATTGCGTCTCAACATCTTTTCATAAAACCCACACCTTCATGCTTTTAGTATAAATTAGGAGAAAAACAACAAACAAGTACTCTTTGGCTGTGATTGAGCGGACAAAATGTCATTATGGTATCAAATGGATATTCCTCACTGGATTGGATTATATTTACTCATTAATACTGCAATACTTCCCTTTATTTTTGCGATAAAAAACAAAACAAGTTTTGCTCTTGCAACAACAATTTCTTTACTCGTCACTTTTTTATTACAAAGATTTTTCAGTCTAATTTATTCTATCACGGGCATTCATGTTGATCCACATAATTTATTGGTCACAATTCCAGATATCGCTTGGAGCCCAATTGAACTTCATAGAATGATAACTGCAACATGGCTTCATGCAGATTATTTCCATATCCTCTCAAATGTAATTGTAATTGCTTTGGTGGGAATTCCTTTAGAATTAAGACTTGGAAATAGAAGATTCATGATTTTATATTTCATTGGAGGATTAGGCGGGAGTATTAGTTGGGTAATTTTCAATGCTGGTTCTACAGTACCTGCTTTAGGTGCTTCTGGTGCGGCATTTGGATTACTTGGTACTTATCTTGCATGTTGGCCTAAAGACGAAATAGAATTTCCATTTATTTTAATTAGAAAATGGCCAATATCTATGATTGCATTGATATATTTTGGCCTAGATGTTGCCAGAGCATTTTCTGTTTATGGTATGGGTGAATGGAGTAATGTGGGCCATATAGCGCATTTAGGGGCCTTTTTGGTCTGTTATTTAGTGTCTAGGCCGATTGCAAAAACGGGTCCAACACCATTAGATATTGTAGATTCAGGACCCTCACAAGGAGGAATTAATTCAGCATTACAATCGCAAAAAAGAAGTTTAATGAAATCCTTAGAGTCAGATCCATGGTCTGAAAATAATACAGATGTCAAAGTTTACAACGTTCTAGAAAAATTACGTACTGCTGGAGATGAAATTGAAACAAGAGAAGCATGGATGGAAAAATTAGTATCTATAGTAAAATGTCCTGACTGTGAGGGACAGTTAGAGGTAGTGAATTTATCGGAAGGCCCAAGAGTTCAATGTTCTAGTAAAACTTGTAATTTTGGTTGGCCATAGGTCAATACTTCGTAACACTCATAGCGTGGTTATGTGGGTGATACACCGTAGGTGTCCATAGTGTTCATCAATTCAGTTAGTCGCCGAACTGCTTTTTTGATGGTAATAATTTTATTTTTTGCAGATATTGGAATCGGTGTATCTGGTGAATTAGTCAATAACAAAAACTCTGATTCTGAAATTGAATTACAAAGAACACCTGCAATTTTAGTGGATGGCTTACCTCCATTAATGTGTGATTATGATGGTGAAGAATTACCTTGCGATACACCGATTAGAATGCCAGATAGAGGAGATAAAATAGCGGCTGAAGAATATGGTTGGTGGTTTGGTTATTCTCCTGATCGTGATAATAATGGGATGGATGATAGATTACAACGAATTATTTCTGGCGAAAAAGAAAGTGTTTCAACCACAGCAATTATTGGAGATGATGGTAGAAAAACAGTTGCAATTTACGTTAATTATGCTTGGGCTCCAACTTCTGAAGATGTTTCTAATCTAAAATCTGTGTTAATTAACCATGGTTGGATTGAACCAACAGGAATTGAGGGAGATGCATGGTTTATGCAATTAAATTCAGTAGATACTATAATTGTAGATCATGTTTCAGTATCAGCATTATTTGATATATGGAGTTTAGAAGGTGTAGTTGTTGTTGAAATGCAAGATGTTTACAAACCATTTTTAGATGTTTCAGCAGCAGCAGTTAAGGTAAGGTCAAGTGATGTATACTTAGAATCTGGCCATGGTGCTGGTTATTATGGCTCTGGGATTGTAGTTGCAGTATTAGATACTGGAGTGGATAATGAACATACCTCATTGAATGATTTTGATGACGTCAATGATGACCCTGATGGTGATGCAACAAGTTATGATGATCAAAAATGGGTTGCTGGTTATGATGGTACATCATTTTCTTCAGCTGTTGATGGCACGGAAGATCCAAATGATGGGGATGGTCATGGAACTCATGTTGCTGGAACAGCAATTGGTACTGGAGGGGATACGAATAATGTCGGAGTAGCCCCTGGTTCATATTTAGTAGATATTAAAGTACTAACTGACACAGGTGGAACAAATAATCAGGCATCTGCTAACGGAATTCAATGGATGATAAATAATGTCAATACAGATTGGGGAAACAATGATAGTAGTGTAGGTATTCAAGTAGCTTCTATGAGTTTTGGTTCTTTTAATGCCCTTGATACTAATGATCCGGGGGATGATGGTAATTCTACAAATTCTAGATTAGTTAATCAAGCAACTGCCGCAGGAATTGTTTGTGTAGTTGCTATTGGCAATAATGGTGCAAGGCAAGTGCCCGCTCCTGCTTCAGCAGATTCAGCTTTGGTGGTAGGTGCTATTAATGATAAAGGCTCAATCGATAGAATAGATGATGAAATCGCATCATATTCAAATTATGGGCCTAGAATTGATGATGGTGATGATAATCATTGGGATGAATTAAAGCCCGATGTTGTTGCACCAGGATCAAATATTAACGCACCATTGCATGCAGCAGATCCTTCGATTCCAATTCCTGGAGCAGATCCTGTCTTAGCAGATGATGGTTATACTGAAAAAACAGGAACAAGTATGGCCACACCTCATGTTTCAGGAATGATTGCTCTCCTTTTGCAGAAGAATTGGGATTCATTTTATGATGATGATGAAAATCAGTTAAATGCTTATCTAGTAAAAGACTTTGTTAGAAATTCAACATCACTTCCCGAGGGTGTTTCTAAGACACCTAATGATGCTAATGCGGAATGGAATGAAAAATGGGGATTTGGTTATGTTGACATGGTACAATTATTTGGAGGGGATATAGATATATCAATTACTCCTCCAGATGCAATATTAATCGATATTGTTTCACCGAATAATAACTCTTGGATGGTTGAAAATGATGAGATTAGAATTATGGGAGACGTTCTTGCTACAGAAAATTACACTTATGATTCATTAACAATTAATTGGACTGCAAGCCGAGACTATTGGAGTGGAAGTAAATGGGAAACAGAGCGTAAGTATCATTGGGAAGGTTCGCCTGAATTAAATGTATCAGAAGAAAATAAGTGGAGTTTTGATGTACAATTAAATCAATTTTCTTGGTATCATGAATATAATAGTGACGGGAATACTTGGTGGCATGAACTTGAGGTTACTGCTAAAAGTGGTAGTTCATTAGTAGGTTTGAGTTATGTATATCCCCAAGTAGGATATTATGATATTGAAATTGATGAGCCTTCACCTCATTCTCCAATAAAAGGAATAGTTCCATTTGAAGGGTCATATGCAGGAATTCAACCCGAATTTATAGAATATAGAGTAGATTCAGGAGATTGGATGTTCGGACAAAATATCTCTTCTGAATCGGAGCCCAGGCAAGAAACTGGAAATTGGAATTTTGATTGGAACTCTAGTGAGGTAATTGACGGCTTACATCATATAGATGTTAGAGTGGTAAATTCTTCAGGTCGGGTTGGAGAAATTCATGGATTTTTGTATGAGATTGATAATTTACCATTCGCACCAGATTTAGAATTCTACACTGAAACACAAATACTCGACGGCGGATTACCTGTCACAGAGACTTATTTGAATAATTTTTTAGATGTAAAAGTCACTGTTGTGAATAGTGGTGATGCAACCTCAGATCCCGTTTCGGTCCAAGTATCAGGTGCAGGTGCTACAGCATCTACGATATTAGATGGCATGGAAATTGGGGAAATTCGAGAATTGATCATTCCCGGTTGGGCTCCAAATATTCTCGGAGATAATCAAGAGATTACAATTACAATTGATTCAGATAATAATCTTGAAGAAAATTATATTGATAATAATATTGAAAAAATTAGTTTTAATGTGGTCGAATATGTTGATGGTGTTGATCTTTCATTAAGCCCGGGAGCTGTACAGATTAGGAATATCCAAGAACAATATGTAATCCCTAGACCAAATGAACCATTTTACATACATGTGGCAGTTCAAAATATTGGAACAAGTAATTCTGGTTCTGCTGCTCTAGTTTTAGAGCAAAGAACATCCCAAGGTTGGATAATCATTGATGAAAAATCAATTGTCAATGTATTCGGTTCAGGTTTAAAGGAATATGTCACTCCATTTGAATCAATAATTGATGAAGTTGGTGGTTATAAATTTAGATTGACAGTTACGAATAACTCTTTGGATGTAAATTTAGATAATAATGAACTTGAATTTGGAATAGTGGTTGATGATGTACAGTTAAGTGCAAATGTCACTCTTAATTTGTTTGATGATGAAATATTAATTGGATATGATACAGTTAAGAGTACAGGACATCTTTTAACTTCTTATGATGGAGAATTACATTTGAGGACAGTTTCAAGCTTTCAAAAATTATTGAATGATGTATTGCTAGACGATACTTTTGCAGGTGAAGCATTAATTTATTCAGATGGAGATGCAAGTCATATTGTTTGGACAAGGCGTTATTTAGATAATCAAAGTCATTTGAGAATGACAGTTTCTCATATGGTAGTTTTTGAGGATGGTCAAGTATCACAAATAAATGACTTGATGCCTGCAATTAGGTTAAATCAAGGTTATTATTTCGGATTAGATGTTAGTGATCATGACGGTAAATTTGGAATTGCGGGTTATCATCGAGATATTTATTCGGGAGGTTCTTACGAAGATATCACATCGATATTTTTATTGTCGACTGAAACTCCATTGGATAATAATTCATGGATTCTTTCACCTTCTGTAGCGTTTGATTTGGATCTTCAATCTGATGAGGTTGAACCTGTAGTTCTTGGAGTAGGAGATGAGTTCCACATACTTTTCCAGGAACGAAGAACTGATTCCACAGGTGAGTTAAGGCTTGGATTAAATTATATCAAAGGACAACCAGAATCAGGAATTTGGGGTTGGGGTTCAGATGTAGGCGATTATGCCTCACTCGCAGAGATGAAAATTAGAAACGATGGGGATAATGATATTATTATTGCAGCTTGGAAAGAAGGAAGCGGACAGAACTCGAAATTAGTGACTTGGGTTACAGACAAATTGTGGGATGATGAAGATAAACAGATTACTAGCGCACCAGGAATTGAACATATTAATTTAGTAGAAACCTCTGATAGAGGGGTACGGATTTTTTATGATTCTGTATTACTAGGAAGTCAAGTAATTCTATATGGTATGATTTCAAATGAGAATAATGAAAAAGAACATTCATTATCTGTTAGATTAACCAAAGGAACTTTTTTAGCTGCGAGTTCTGTTGAGGATGGATCTAATTTAATTTATTACAACGATCAAGGATTATTGAGTGTAAGGCAAATAATTGAACAAGGAATTAATTCTCCTAATGATAAATCATTTTGGGAGAGATTACAAGATAGTTTACCAAATGATTCAGCATTAGGAATCATTGTAAGAGTCATTGGTTTAGCCACACTTTCTTTAGTGATTATATTAACAATAAATGTCATTGGAACCAGATTGAAAAGGGGATATAAAAGAAGAAAAAACGAATTAGTGGTTTCTGTAAGTAAAAGTATTGATGATGTAGAAATAATTTCTGAAGAAGTAGAAGAAGAGGAAATTGAATTAGAAGTCCAAATAGAACCTCTTATTGAACAAAAAGACGAACAAATAGTTTTGGAATTAGACACAGAACAACCAATTGATGAATCAGAATTAACTGGTAAACAATTGAGAGCAAAAAGAAGAATGAATCGTAAAATCAGCAAAGAACTTAGCGAATTACCTCCCTTAGGAGATTTACCCCCCTTAGGAGATTTACCTCCCTTAGGAGATTTACCTCCCTTAGGAGATTTACCCCCCTTAGGAGATTTACCTCCCTTAGGAGACTTACCAGCACTACCTCCTTTAGAAACTGAAATTTCTTGTACAGAATGTGAAGCTAAATTTATGTCTCGAGACTTAAATAAAAAGGTCGTAGTATGTCCAATTTGCTCTCATAAGATTTATTTGATTTGATTAATATGCAAGCGATTATTTTAGCAGGTGGGAGAGGTAAAAGACTTGGCGGTTTAACAGATTCTAGAAGTAAAGTAATGCTTCCATTAGCAGGAAAACCGATGCTTGAATGGTTGTTAAATGAATTGGAACAAACCAAAATTAAGAATGTTACAATAGTTCATTATTATGCAGGAGAGCGGATTTTAACTCATTTTGGTTCAGGTAGGGATTTTAATCTAAATATTAAATATTCTAAACAAGAAACAGATCGAGGAACTGTAGGATCATTAATTTCAGGACTTTCTATTTCTGAAAATGACGACAGAGTTTTAATCTTAAATGGGGATAATATCGTAGATTCAAAATCTATAAATTCACTTTTGAAAATTAAAGGAAATGGACTAATTGTTAGCGAGCACAAAACACCTCATAATTTTGGTGTTGTCGAATTAAGTGGTAATTATGTAAAGAGTATCACGGAAAAACCTGATAAAAATCAAATAAAAAGTAGGATTGTCTCAACTGGAGTTTGGTTACTAAATAAGGATGTGTTTGAAAAGATTAAATTAGATTTTGAGGAGGGACAAACTGAATTATCAACTACAATTTCAAAACAAATAAAAGAAGGTTTGAAAATTGAAACTGTTAGAACTGAAAATTGGCATGATGTTGATCACCCTTGGGACTTAAGCACCTTAAATCGTTATTTATTGAAAAGAACTGAAAGAAATTTATCCAAGGAAGCGGAAATTAATGATTTTTCATCAATTGAGGGTGATGTTCACATCGGAAAAGGAACAATAATTCATGCTGGTTGTATAATTCAGGGTCCAGTTCATATCGGTGATGATTGTGAAATTGGTCCACTTGCAGTAATTACTGGTTCGACATCAATTTCTTCAGGCTGTAGAGTTGGCCCTTTTACAAGAATAAGATCCTCATTGATAATGCGGGATGTACAAATAGATTCTAATTGTTCTATTCATCATTCAATAATTGGACCTGCTACTTCGCTAAAATCAAATGTACAGGTAGATGCGTCTACAGTTGATAAAATCGTTAGAAACACACATTACCATATTCGTCGCCTCGGCTTAGTAACAGGAGAGGCATGTATGCTTGAACAAGGAGTTATTTGTGCACCAGGAACAATGTTAGGCTCTCAAGTATATGTTAGTAGAAGGGTAAATTTGGAAGGAGAGCATAATACAGGCTCTAAAGTAATTGGAGGTAGTTGAAATGTGTGGGATATTTGGGGTAACTGGAGATTCAAGTACAACAGAATTATTGATTAGAGGGTTAAAAAGAATGGAATATCGTGGTTATGATTCATCAGGTATTTGTCTTGTAAATGGTAAACAACTTATCAGAAAAAGAGCAGTAGGCCCATTATCTAATTTAGAACCACTTGTAGAAAATTTACCCGATTCTGAATGTGGAATTGCTCATACTAGATGGGCAACTCATGGAGCACCGACTCAAGAAAATGCGCATCCACATTTTTCTACTGATTCAAAAATTGCAGTTGTACATAACGGAATTATTGAAAATGAAGTTGAATTAAGAAAAAAAATAAAATCAATTGATGATGGAATCAATTTTCAATCAGAAACAGATTCAGAACTTGTGGCCCATTTACTATCTATTGAATTTAAGAACTCTAAGGTAGATATTAAAACGGCAAAAGAAGAAGAGATCCTTTCTTGTTGGAAGTCTGTTTTAGATACTTTAGAAGGATCTTTTGCACTTGCAGTTGTAATTGAAAGTCGTAAGGATTTTATTTTATTTGCCAGAAAATTTGCACCTCTAATTATTTCTCATGATGGAGAAAGAGGAATATTAGCTAGTGATGTTTCTTGTGTAGTTGGGTTGACTGAGAATGTATTTTATCTAAATGAGGGAGATTGGGGGATATTAACAAATTCAGAAGCGCAAATTTTCAATATAGATGGAGATTTAGTTGAAACAGAACCTAAGAAATTAGAATGGAAATTAGGTGAAGCAGAATTAGGAGGATATCCCACATTTATGTTAAAGGAAATCTATGAACAACCAAGAGTAGTTAGGGATTGTTTGAGAGGAAGGTTATCTAGAGATAAAATAAAGGGTTTTTCAATACCATTTAATCCCCGATTATTGAGGATTGTTGGTTGTGGAACTGCATATAATGCAGGACTATTAGCAAGGTACTATATTGAACAATTATCAAAAATACCTGTAATTTTAGACCACGCTCATGAATTCAGGTATGGTGCACCCTCAGGTCCAAAATCTTTGGTAATTGGAATCAGTCAGTCTGGAGAAACTGCTGATACTTTAGCAGCTATTGATGCAGCACAAGAGAGAGGATACCCTACTTTGGGAATTGTGAATGTAGAAAGTAGTACAATTGCTAGAAATGTAGATTCATTACTTGGAATTAGAGCAGGACCTGAAATTGGAGTAGCTTCTACTAAGGCATTTACTGGACAAGTATTAGGTGGATTATTAGTAGCAATGAAATTAGGACAATTAAGTAAGACATTTCATAGAGAAGATCTAAGTTATTTTGATAGACATGCAAGAATGTTACCAACATCTATGGAAAGAATGCTAAATGATCAGAATATTAAAACAAAATTATGGGAAGCACAACAATATTTTGTTGGGAAAAATCATGCTTTTTTCCTTGGAAGAAATACCTCATATCCAATTGCTTTGGAGGGGGCTTTGAAATTGAAAGAGATTTCTTATATACATGCAGAAGGATACGCGGGTGGAGAATTAAAACATGGACCATTAGCTCTAGTTGAAGAGGGAACACCAATTATTGTAATCGCTTCTGAGGGTTCAAGTCACAAGAAATTATTAGGTAATGCTAGAGAGGTTGCTTCTAGAGGTGCTAAAGTCATTTTTATTACTCACCAAGAAGATGATTTAGCAGAATCTCATGCAGATTTAGTGATTAAGGTACCAAGAACACATGATTTATTACAACCATTGTTATACAATATAATTTGTCAATTATTATCTTTAAATATTGCAGAAGAGCGTGGATGTAATGTAGACAGACCTAGAAATTTAGCTAAATCAGTAACCGTAGAATAACTTAATTTATTGAAAACTTTTGATCCTCAGGACTCCATCTGAAAGGCAAATATCCAAGAGCATGAGCTGTATGTCTCATTTTCACAATTGCTAATTTTCTACTAATTTTATCTCCATCTCTTTCCATTGTTAGATGAATTACTCCATCGGAAAGATAATCTTCAACTCCGAATTCTCCGAATTGTTTTTTATCTTCACCAGTCATTTCACAAATAAATAGTGCTGTAAGTCCCATTCTTCTTACAGCCTCGAATAATCTAAAAATCTCATCTCTCGGATTTTCCATCTTAGTTAATGTAAAGAATGCTCCAAGACTATCAAAAACTAATACTTCAAATCCGATATTATCTCTATAATTTTTTAATTGTCTAATTAATTGACCCATCCAGTCAACTTTTCCCCCCATACCTTGTTCATCTAATTTGACTCTCAAATCAACTAAATCAATTATTGCAATACGATTTCTAATTCTATTATCGTCTACATCCATACCCATATTTGCCATATGACCTCTCAAACTTTCCTTACTTTGTTCAAGAGTGACGTAGATTCCTGATGTAGGTCCTTGCATTACAGCGTTGTATAACATTCCAAATGAAACACTAGATTTCATTGAACCACTGGCTCCTGCAACTAGAACAATATGACCTTCAGGAATTCCTCCCTGCATCATTTCATCAAGACCGCTTATTTCTGTTGGAATTCTGTTCAAAACTCTCCCCCGTCGACCAAACCAAGAGAGTCTAACACATGAAACTAACTCTTGACAAATTTTAGAAATCTTACAGATTATTTATTGAATGGCGATTATTGGATGAATTAATGAGTTTAGATGGTATTTGGTTAGCCTCAGCATCAAAAAGAAGGTCTGTATTATTGAAAGATTTTCTCTCTAAAAAAAATTCAGGAATTAAATTAGTTTGTGAACCTTTAATCGAGGACGAAATTTCGCCCAAAAAATCTAGTTTGAAAGAAACTGTATATTCAATTACAAAAATGAAGATGCAAAATGCAATTCTAGAGATTTCATTAGGTAGACTAAATGAGTTGAATTTTGGGAGTAATATTCCTAATTTTTCAAAAATTATCACTATTGTGTCAGATACAATCGTAGAAGATCCAGACTCATTTGAACAGATGTTTGGTAAAGCTTCAGATATTTTAGAAGCAACTAGAATGTTGAAAACCTTATCTGGAAGGAAACATAAAGTGTGGAGTTCTACAGGATTAATAATTCACAAAACTTTGGATTTTAATTATGCTCCAGACTTTGAATTTGAAGATTGGTTAGGTTATATTTGGACCGATTATTCTACGGTAGAAATAGATGAACTAACTGATGAAAACCTATTCGAATTATTGAATTCTAATTCTTGGGAAGGAAAAGCAGGGGCATATGATTTAGACGGAAAAATGTCAGAATATGCTAGAGTTAAAGACGGTGAAAAAATTACCGTCCTTGGATTATCTTCTTCAGCAATAAAACATTTAGAAAATTTATTTTAAATTAAGTCGTATTTAGATCTATCAACCATAATATCTTTTCCCGGTAATAAAAGTAAATTATCTTTTTGATCTAAAGACCAAACTGGAATTCCTCTTTCGCTAGAAAGTTGCCTTAGACTTTGTCTACAAGCCCGTTGTTGACTATCCATGTGTACCATTGTAGATAAATCAACAACAACTACATCTCCTTGATATAATCTCGATGCCATTGAATCTATTGGTAATCTATTCATTGAATTCGGAGTGACATATCTTAGAGCATTAGATGGGGTTTTTTTAGGAGATGAACTAATATGTAATCCTAAATCGTGGAATGGTTCACCTTGAGGTGTTAAAGGTCCATCCCAGTTTAATTTTGTTTTAGGTAATTCAGATTGGACGGTAGTTGTTTCAATTTCTAGAGGCTTATTTTCTTCTTCAAGTTGTTTAATTTGATTATTTTTAGTAATATTGACTGACTTTTTACGTTCAACATTTTCTTCAGGATCTGGTAAACCTAGGAAGTGCCAAATCTTTGGAGCCATACTTAACAAACAGACCCTGATTTTTATTGAACTTAAATTTCAGGTATGATTTCATCAATTTTTGTTGTTTTTCAGTTAAAATTAAAATTACGATTTTAACAGAGTTTATTGTCTAAAACTGCAGATTCAATCATCTTCCATTGAGAGATTATTTGCTGCGCGGGAATTAAGGCCCTATGTCCATTATCCCAATCAATCAAAGTTTCTTCCCTATATTCAATACCTAATTTTTGTACTATATTCTCTTCATAATTTCTAATCCATATTAGTAAATCTAACATCAGGGAATCACAGTTATTTCTTTGAGACTTAGTTGGGGTTTTTAATTTTGGTAAATCTTTTTTAGTCCAAGGAGGTTTATCCAGAGTTGTTTGCTCTGTATATTCTGGTAAGAATTCATATCTAGGCAAGAAAATACTACCATACTTAGAATCTACATAGAGTATTCCAAATGCTCTTAAATAAATACACCTATTTTCTGAAATATTTAGTGAATAAACACTAGTCCCTTCACGATCGTTAGGTAATTCAATACGTGAAAATCCTAATTCTAATAGCCAGTTACCTTCAAATTTTTCGATATCTTTTCCCCAGCACCATATTTGTTGACTCAATAGATTTATCGCATTTTCAACGATTTTTTTTTGCTCTACATGATGTGTCTTTAGTGTACTAGACATCTTAATGCCCTCTATTTAACACTCAAAATCGATGCAATATTTGAGACCATCCAAGAGGATGCTGCTAGTAATTGCAACCAATCTCCTGTTGAACTAATTCCATAAACAAATACACTAACGATCCAACTAAGGCTAGCAATTGTTTGCCCAAGCCATTCAAAACTCTTCATTCTTTCCAAATTTAACAAGTCAAGCACTCCTGTCCGCAACAGGACAGGTCATCCAAGTACATTCCCCACCTTCTGTATGCATCTACAAATTCCACGGTATCTATTCCCATAGATGAAGCTATTGATTGTGCGATGATTGCAAAGCGTTGTCTATATTTGTAAATAAAACAAAAATTTTCATTTCCATGGCGAACTGCTGGTCCACAAAGATACATTCCAGGAACAATAGTTGATTCATCAGAATCATTTAGTAATGGGAATCCATCTTCTCTTTCTTCAAACATGTGTGAAACGAATTTGTGACTTCCTACAAATCCGCTAGCTAATAGTGGTTGAACTTTTGACTCAAAAGTATGTCCATCTTCAGTTTTTAATTCATATGTATCTCCCACTAAAGTAACCGAACTTACGGGTGTTTCGCTGAATAATTCTACATTTTTACCAAAACTTGCATCTTCCATTCTTTCGAAAGAAAATGTAGATAGGGCAATACTTGGATCAGAACTAGCTTCAGCCCAAGGGCTTCCAATATCGAATAATCTTACTTTTTTATCACATCTAGCTAGGTGATAGGATGCATCTATCCCGCTTTCATAACCACCAATTATTAGGAAATCATCTCCCTCTAAATCACCATATTTCGGTACAGTGGAAGTATGTCTACAAAGTTCACTACCTTCAAAACCACTTACACTAGGATATTGAAATTCACCTGCAGCCCAAATTAGGTTTGTAGAGAGTAATGTTTCATTATCTGTTTCAAGATGGAATATACCTTCAATTTTTTCGATAGATTTCACTTCAGTATTTTCTTTTACTGGTAGTTCTAAATAATCCGATAGGCTTTGTAAGTGTTTAGCATACTCTTTACCTGTCGGATGTTCGACCCTCATACTGAATGCAGGAGAGACACCAATTGCAATTGAATTCAAATCTAGCATTCCTATTGAGTTACTTGGGAATGAAGGAGTAATGAAGCGAGTTTCATCAGGCCAAGAAGAAAATGATGAACCGATAGTATCTCTGTCGACCACAATAAAATTTTCAATTCCTACGTGTTGTAGCGTGATTGCAACACCAATTCCTGCTGCGCCCGCTCCTACAATTATTGCATCATAAACATTGGAACTCTTTCCTTCTTTTTTTATTCCATTCACGTCACCTTGGCTTTTCGACATGATTATCGCGAGATTAATAATCATTTAAAAAGTAGTAATAAATAATTATTCAAAAATTATTATTCTTGCTTAATTTAGAAGTCTAAATCATCATCTTCAAATGCTGATAGGGGATCTGTTTTTGATGGAATATTAGTTTCTAAATTTGAGAGTAAATCAAATGCAGAATTATCTTGTTGAAC
>Ga0310343_10000769_pt1 | contig 15715 bp, 15 predicted proteins | sample HC15DNA2025_MG_FD_203519 | JGI IMG/M metagenome (GOLD analysis project Ga0310343, IMG submission 203519) | Marine microbial communities from station ALOHA, North Pacific Subtropical Gyre - HC15-DNA-20-25_MG | ecosystem: Environmental > Aquatic > Marine > Oceanic | place: Pacific Ocean: North... | reverse complement strand
CACATAGGTAATGCGGGGGTCTGTCGGTACTAAGTCCTCTACACATTCTTCTTTTCGACTATCATCAACGATGACCCATTCCAATAATTCTGGCGGGTATCTAAAATTACGGAAATTTTGGATAGCTAACGGGAAAAAACTTTTTCGATTATGGACTAGTGTTAAGACTGATACTTTTGGAAGACTCCCCTTTAGGGGGCTAATATATTTTTGAATAGGAAAAAGTGGTGAACTACTGCGGTTCTTTCTAATCCTTTCAACCATGTCAGCTAGATACCCCCTCATCCTATTTTCAAAATCCTTAATATTTGATAAATAGTCATGACGGGCCCTTTCTGATAATTTTTTCCTAGTTTCTAGATCCATTTCTAATACTCTTTCAATACAGTTTTGCATATTGTCAACACTAACAAGATATCTAGATCCTAATTTTCCATTAACCGTTTTTTTGCGACAATTTGCTAATACACCGTTAATACCGTCATGGATCCATTCATTCATAGGTGGACCATCAGTGCTAATAATTAAGGCACCAACCGACATCGCTTCATGTAGATAGTGACCAAAACCTTCTGTTTCACTTGGACAAAGGTGAACTTTTCTTGTGTTCATTTTGTGAATTAATTCTTCCTGTGATACTCGTGTCGTAATATAAACTATATTAGAAAGGTCACGAGTTACTAAATTTTTAACATCACGCGGACTATAAATAATTTCTAGTGTAGGGTAATGTGGTAACCAAGAGTCAATAATAACTTGTGTCTGTTTGTAGATTGATTTTCCACAAACATGTAACCAACGATCACTATGTGGATTTTCACTAATATCAACCCAGTCACTATCACCCTCATAATAATTACTACTTTCCCATCCAAGATATTTTACACTTCCTGATCCCTTACTTTCAGTCATGAGGCTCTGGAATATATTTGTAGCGTATTGACTTTTTGTCCAAATTAGATCTAATTGACCTACATACGGGATCCAAGTTTTATAAAACCATTCTTGATTTGGAACAAGAATATTAAGTGGGGCATAGGGCATTAAAATATAGCTTGGAATTTCTAGAAAAATGTTTGCATCAGCCCCTCTAATATTATAATCATAAAAATCAGAAAATTTCATGTCAGCTTCGACCCCTTTTGGTAAATGTTTCTTGATAAGAGTAGCAAATAATTGTAGGTCACGTGTTAACCCATAGCCATTATTGTATGTTATCAAATTAAGAACAACCTTCATGATTAAATATAGTCATTATGATAAATAATGACTTAAGTAGTTATCACTCTGTTTATAGAGTATAATACTAATAAAACTGATAACTAAAACTAATAAACCTAAAATGAAATGGTTTTATCAACGGGACGAGATAGAAGTAGGAATTGATGAAGTTGCTCGTGGATGTTTTTTAGGACGAGTGTATACTGGAGCAGTAGTCTGGCCCTACGATGAGACGTCTTTTTCTCACTCTGATACCGATAAAGAAAAAGATGATGATAAAGAAAAAGATGATGATAAAGAGACAGAAAATACCTTAGAATGTCCAATTACTCGTGATAGTAAACAATATACACCGGACAAACGGGAAGAGTTATACCAATATATTCACGATCATGCCCTAGAAGTACAATATAGTTATTGTGAGGCGGAAGAGATTGATAAAATAAATATTTTACAGGCGACCTATAAAAGTATGCATAAATCCCTAGACCAACTCACTACCCATGTTGATCGAATTTTAGTAGACGGAGATAAATTTAAACCATATACCAAGATAGATAGGGAAGGAGTGGAAGATTGGATACCTTATGTATGTTTTCCTAAAGGTGATACTAAGTATTTACCTATATCAGCTGCTAGTATTGTAGCAAAAGTAGAACATGATTTGTATATTAAAAGACTATGTCAAGAGTATCCAGAATTGGATGAACGATATGACCTTTCGTCGAACATGGGATATGGGTCAAAACGTCATCGAGATGGAATTGCCAAATATGGTGTTTGCCAATTTCATCGAATGTCATTTGGATGTTGTCGAGACCGTACAATTTCACCGGTGTTGAGTAAATAGTAAGATAACTAAGACAATGAGTAAAAAATAACCAAGATTTGTGAGTAAACGTCCTAATCTTTTTTTGTTGGTGTTTTTTCCACCACCACCAAAATTAAATGGACAAGCATTGTCCGGTATTTGGGGACTACATCGAGTTTCTACCTTTTGTTTTTCTCCGACACCACCCGTCAGTCTAGATTGTAGTTTACAGGCGTTCCCAAATTTAACACTTGTTTTTGTTAAGGCTTTTGGTAGTTCTAATGGATTAATTTCAGCTACATCTTCCATAATTCCTGGTATTATACCACGTGCCCCAATTCCACCATCAAATGAGATACCGGGATCTCCAATACAAGGGATCTTACCACTTGGAATATTTCTTACAAATAAATATCGATCTTTTCCCCTACATTGTGGTTCACTAGTTTCTGGATCACATTTTCCAGTTTTTAAAAAAAAATTGTTACCATATTCTGGATGGGAGGCTAATATTTCAACGTATTTTCTAATACCACCAACATTATGTGCTAGTTTACTAACTGAATCAGCGTAGGTAAATCCCATATCTTTTGGACTGGGTATGTTTTTTGGATAGCTATAACTAGGACCCAATACTTTATTTAAACCAGACATATCTTACTCATTGTCAAGAAAAAAAAGAACACAATAAAAGTAAAATTAGTAGGATTACTAATACATGTTGAACACTAACACATGATCCTCCACCACCCATATTAGGTCCACAAAATTCAACATCAGTAAATTTATCAGAATGTCCTATTGAGGCGGTTCTTTTGATACATTTTTTACTTGATCTTTTTTTCCAATCACTTAGCGAAGATAAACTTAACATATCTTCTCCGATACTAGGTATTAATCCTAGAAATTCAATTGGTCCAACAAAAGAAAAAGGAGTATCTACTTTTAACTTTCCTTCAGGAATATTATCAACTACTATTTGTTTTGGTTTTGAAATACATTCTTCTTCACTCTCATCATTACATCGACCAACTTCTAGTAAATAACGATCACCTAATGCTGGACCAAATGTAAGATAACCAGCGTATTTGCCCATAGTTCCCATATTTCCTAACAGAGTTGGTATGTCACCCTTTCCACTAACACCATAACTACCTGGACTAGTTACATGTTTTGCATAATTATATGACATATTAATTCTAATTATACATATATTTTATTTTGTCATCTGTTTTATCAATACTAGAAATAGAAAGATGACAATTATGATTAAACATATATTATTATTAAAATCAGTTGAATTGTGATTGTGATTGTCTTTATTTTTACCAATGTTATGATTATCGTCACTATGATTAACAATATGATTAACACTATGACTGTCATTATCAGTTGTAGATTCAAAAAATTCGGTAAGACATGGAATCTTATGTTCCGGTGGACTACACTTAGCAATCATTTTATATTTATCAGGGGATCCTACTAATCTAGGTGTTTTGACACATTTATCAGATAATACACCATGACCACTCATTCCTAATCCAATATTTAATGGATTAACATCCATGATATCCTGAAAAATACCAGGAATAAATCCATATAATCTTGAATTTAATCCTCCACTACAAGGAATATTACCATCCGGAATATTCCTAATATAGATATATCTTTCTTTATCACGACATTCGGGAACAGAGTCCTTTCCACACTTTCCATTTTTAAAGTAAAAATTATATCCCATAGCTGGTTTTTCTAATAGGGTATCCCCATAGTATTTCAAACCTTCTAAATTATTTAAAAGGTGATCAAGAGTGTTTCCACTTTTAACATTAACTTGTGCTGGTTTTTTAACATTATAAATATAGTCAATCTCTTTGAATTCAGGACTATGTTGAATAAGAAACGGACCCGATTCTTCTTTTTTTTCTTTATTATCAGTCATCTAATAATTATTAAGATAATTTCATCACATTTTCGGTAAAATTAAAATAAATATTATAAGTACTACTATGATCAAATACGCAGTAGAATTAGTTGGAACTTTTTTCTTTTTAAGTGTAATTTTAAATTACGCGAATGCTGGTAACTGGAATGCTTTCCCGATTGGTATTGCCTTAATGGCCGCCATCTTATTTGGTGGAAGTATCTCTGGTGGACACTTCAATCCGGCAGTCAGTGTGATGATGGTTGCGAACAAATCGATGCCGATGATGGAGGCAATGGCTTACATTGTTGCCCAAGTATTAGGAGGTTTACTTGCCGTAGGATTCCGTCAAATGTAAATTGTAAATTGTAAATTGGAAATTAAGAATTATTAAGGTATAATTCAATAAAAATTTAATTTAAATTTTAAATAAAAGAGTATCCCTTGTTCTTTTATTTATTAAGGAGTTGTTTTTTTTGATATAAAATCACAGTGTCTTCTATTTCACTACCCTTTCTTTTGGTCGAATGAGTTGAACAGACTCTATAAAGTCTGTGTCCCTTTTCCATTAAGACTCCCCTTTCTAAGAGATAGTTAACACATTGGTCACCAGTTAATCGAATAATAAGAACACATCTTCGGTATAAGTCATGATGTATCTTTTGAAGCATAATATTGTCATCAGTGGTTAGGGTTGATTTATCTTGTCTCCACAATAGTGTGGTATCGCATTCTCCCAGATATTTATGTACATATCTATACATATTTTCACAATATTTTGGGATACGCTGACGATTTCTGATATTAGATAGTACTTCTTTGACTGGAAACCGTAGATACAACACACATATTTGTTTTTGTGAACCTAATCCTGTAATCCATCTTCTTTTCAGTTTTGGGAAACTATGATCTGGATTGTTACGACACCATTCCTGAAATCGTTTTACACAATCTGTTTTTTGACGTTCAATAAATTGAATGTTTTCAATTTCATTTATCATATCTGTCATTTTATACGCATGGATAGAGAGGTCTTTGGCTGATGTAATACTATTAATGGAATCTAGTAAATCATGTACATTAAATGGATCTGAAGAATCCATGTAATATTTATAAGTGTATATTTTGAGAGGTTGATTTAATGATATTACATCATGTCAATTTTTTATGTAAACATTTAACTGAAACAGCCGGATCACATAATCTGTCTCTTTCTGGTTTAACTGGACAAAATGAGTCATATGGATTTAGCTGATAGCGAATATTATTAGTACATTGTCTGTAGTTACCTAGTGGACAATGGTCTACCGTATGTGACCAAGATAATGGGACACTTAATGCTTTCGTAGTTAGGCAAGATTGTAAATCACTTTTAACTGGTACAGAAACAGCCTTAATATTATCCATCTCAGTCATTTGGACTCTATAGGGTTTAGCTCTTGAGAACATCATGTACACTACGATAATACATAAGATAAAGACTAAGACTGTTATTTGAAGTAATAATTTTTGATTCATCATTTTGTAGTACACAGACATTTAAATAATGAGTTTAAATTTCAAGAATTTAATAATAACATCTTATATACCATATATCTTTGATTGTATTAACAATTAGATGAATAAGTATAGTCGAAATATTAGAGTTCAAGAACTAAATGTAATAAAACGTCGTAAAAATTTGGAAACATTTAAATTTACTAGTTTTTATCCCTATCGCTCTACTAAAAAAATAGAAGAGGTATCTATTGAAAATCAAAAATTAGAAACGGATGTTAACTATTTTTTATTAAATTACTATAAGGATTTAGAAAGGATGGATAATACTCAAGGATGGGGATTTTTCACACATACAAAAAGCCATAATTTTATAAATTTTGTATCTGATTTTATTAACTATGACTGTCCAGAACAAGTGGAATATGAAAGTGAGGAAGAATATTAAAAACATATCAAAACTCGAGGTTTTCAAATTAACTCCACATCTTCACATTCTGTCGATCCCCTAAGAGCTATCGTATTCATTAGTACAATACAAAGTAAAGGTTTATTTAAATAATTTAAAATGTAAATTACAGTCAAGGTCAAAAGCAAAAAATTTAAAAACATATCAAAATGTTTTTTTCTGGAATGATAGTACTAGTATGACTCAAAAATCTAAAAGAAATCAAAATAAGAATCAAAACAAAAGACAAAACCAAAATAGGAATCAAAATAGCAAAAGACAAAACCAAAAACAGGGTAACAAACAAAATAACAAAAACAACAATAATAAAAAAAATAAGAGAAATTCTAGAAAACAAAAAGGCAGTGGGTTAATGACTGATCTTGCTGTTCCAACCGCATTAGTAGCTGCGAGAGAGATTCTTGCCCCAATGATTAAACGTCGTATGAAAAATAAGACTCGCAAAAGTAAAAAATTAAGAGGTGGTTTTATTAGACATCATTCAACTATGCCTGCCCAAAAAGATCTCCTACCTTCGATTATGACTGTTGATGAAAAAATTAAACAGTCAATGGATTAAAATTTTTAGGTAAATAGGTTAGGCAAGGTTCCATACTAGGGATAAAGTTAGATAGTTTACAATATTCAAGGTTGATAATTTTAATATCTATCTTTGAGATATCTACACATCTTAATCGTGTCCATCTAGCATCAAGCATTAATAAGTCACAATTAGTGTCGTTTAAATATTGAATGTCACGATCACAAAAATTTGTTTTAATGACACTCAATCTAGTAACATGTCCGAGAGATCTAAAATCATGAATATGTCGACAGTAGTCTAAATCTAATTGTTCTACATACTCCAGACTGCTGACATCTACTATATGTGTTTTAATTAGAGTTAAACATTTCACGTGTCTTACAGGGCTTACGTCTCTAATATTTTTACAATGTGATAAATCAAGGATTTCTAATTTAGCTAATTGTGATAATGGTGCTAGATTACTAATATTAGAATGTGTAATAAATAACAATTTAAGGTTTTCTAGACTGGTGAGACTAGATAATGATGAAATATGGGGACAATGTGAAAAATCAAGATATGATAAGAGTTTTAAATCTGAAACTACATGTAGATGAATTGGTCTGTGGATTCCAAATAAAGTTAATTCCTGAAGTTTTGGATAGTGTAGTAAGTCGGGAGGATTGCTTGATAAATTATAATTTACTACATCCAAACTACGTACAGTCCGATGTCCTGGATAACTCGTAAGTTTAGGGCAATTATCTATTTTCACTGATTCTAGATTTGAAAAATCGATATCAATGGACAGTAGTTTTTGACAATAAGAAAGGGAGAGTGAGTGTGTTAGGAATAATTTATCAGAAGTCCAATGGTGGCAGTCTTCATCGATATGAGACAGGATAAGGTATGGAACATTTGACAAAAAACGGAATTTATTAATTTCTGAAAGACGCATTCCAGATATGGTGATAGTAGAATACTTGAACCTTTCTATATCTACAAATTGAATTGCAAATTCACGAGTTAATATAAAATGGTATCTTTTAAAAATAGTTAAATGATTGTGAACCCACCAATACCAATATTTTGATACAAGTTGTGCTGATTGTAGTTCATATAATAGTAATAGCCGTCCATAATCTACTAACACATCTTCTGGTATACTATCTATAGTAGTCATTATTTCATTAGATATACTATAAAGATCATTCTATAAATAGAAATATTTTTAAATAAATGGTTTAATTATAATGTCATTATTTGATAGAAAGGTAGGGCGGACGGTTTTGGGTTGTGAATGAAGAAGTTGGGAATGGAATGAACGCCACAGACCGAGATCTTTTCTTTTTCTGCTAAGACAAAAACTAAATCATGAGAGCCTATTTATAATTAATAACATAAATTTTACATTTTTGTATAATTTATGTTAAAATTTTAGATTATTAAGATATACAGGAAGGAATATTATGATTTTTATAAGTCCCCCCTTCGGTAATTATATTAAATTTTCAGATACAGTTAACATCCAAGGAAGCTTTACCCTACATCCTAGAGATGGTTTGTTTTGGCAAATAATTACAACATTACGTTATAATTTTGATCACGAGGGATGGGTTAATCGTATTGGATTAAGAAACCCAGGTATTGATGCGGCAATTAGAGATTGGGAATCAAGATACAATAATTCAAAAAAAGACAAAAACGAGAAGTATATATCAGAGACAATATATAGCGTGGCTATATTAGATACAAAAGAGATACCAACTCTAGTAGAGAAAATTCCATCAAGTATGAATTTAGAACTTAACTTAAGTTGTCCTAATGCGGAAAAACCTATGGTTGTAACAGGAATACATCAGTTTTTACATCAGGATAGGAAATGGTGCATTGTTAAATTATCTCCAGACACTTCTACCCAACGAGTAGACGGTTTATATAAACAAGGTTTTCGTCAATTTCACTGTAGTAATACTATTAAAACACCAGCTGGTGGATTGAGTGGTCCAAGTTTACGTCCACATACAACACGTTTAGTTAAGTATATTAAAGGTACATATCCTGAATCGATCGTAATAGCTGGTGGAGGAGTAACAAATATCGAGGATGTAAAAAATTATAGAAAGATTGGTGCAGACCATGTATCTATTAGTACTGTGTGGTTTCAACCATGGAAGGCATGGAATATTATTAAATCAAGACACAACTTATTTGATTAAAATAAATAGCTAGATAACATAAAAAGTGAAAAATTGGGGTTTACAATTTTTCTCTTTATCTCTTTTTTTTTTCTTTTTTCTCTAAATATTTCTTTTTCGTTTTTATCGGCAAATTTGTTCACACGTCTTTACCGACGTTCGTCCTCTTCTTCGTCGGAGTCACTCAGATACTCATACGGTACCCCTGACAGCCTTTCTCGCGTCGTCTGCTTTTCGTGACCGTCTTCCGGACACACTATAAAGTACAAGTCGCCATCATCGAAGTGAATTTTCGCAATGGTGACGAGAACTTCCCCGTCGCTAGCATGGTAAAGTGCCCGATCACCCATCCGCCAAGATTGTTCATCTTCAAAGCAAGACTCATCATTATGTTCATCCAAGGATAGATATGGAGGTTCTTCTGATCCTCTACATGGTGAAGGACCTCGTGGTGGTGTGACGTGTGTAATTTCTGGGTAATCTTCCTTAGAAAACGTGTTTTGAATAGAGTCAATCGATGTCATTTTGTCTTTATCGTTGGCTAAAATATTTTGTGATAACGACAAGATACAATCAATTTGAAAATTTCATCAAATTTTCTTGAATTATATAGCTATAGAATAATAATATCTATTACTGTTGAGCCTGCCATTCCTCCATAGCTAAACGACGTGCTTCCGCAATTTGATCTTCTTCCTCGCGAGCAGGAAGTTGTAGACTGTCAGCACTGTTAATAGCCGATTCACTCGGTGGGTTAGGGTCATTATAAGTAGCAGTTGGAGCACTGTTTAGTGGTTGGGTGTAAGGATTTTTTTCGAACACTTCTAATACATTTGGATCAATCCGTTCATTAATTGGTTGATTTGGAACTTGATTTTTACCTGTGGTAAATGTGCATTGATCAACATTTTGAATAACTTGCGAGACACGATCTCCTTGTAATTTACGATGATTTACACGGTCGGTTTCTAATTTGTCAACTTGAACATTAATCATATTTCCACCAGTTGGAGTTTTAGTGCCACTGACTGTCGGCATCCGTCCTTGCGACAATTCTTCTTTAACCTCATTTAGTGTTGCATTATAGACATCGCCATAGCTTTTGGGTTGTTCAGGTCCATCCGCTATACCAGAATATTCGTAATCACTCGTTGATTGACGATTAGTATTGGGTGCCTCCTTTTTATTAGTCATATAACCTTTACCTCCACCTTTACCAACGTCACCATCGGCATGACCCATGTATTCATAATCACTCGTTGATTGACGATTGGTGTTTGGTGCTACCTTAGGATTGCTGGAGTAACCTTCTTGATTATCTAAACCAGTAACATTACCAACACGGTTATCATGAATATTAGTTTCCTTGATAGTTGTTCGTGTGACATCCGTTGGATCTTTCACTGGCGGGACAGCAGGTGCTTGACGACCCATGTTAACAGTCGGGTCTTGATTGGGTAATGTTTCACGAACTGTGGTAACAGCCTTATCATCCGGATCATGAACAACACCCATGCGTTTGCTACCATCTGGAAGATTACTAGCCTGACTTGACATATTACCGGTGCGAACATCATGAATATTAGTTTCTTTGATAGTTGTTCGTGTAGTATCGTTTGGATCATAGACAGGAACTTTGTATGCGTGACTAGTTAATGGACCAGTGCGGTTATCGTGAATATTAGTTTCTTTAATAGTTGTTCTAGCATAATCAGCTGGATCATATGCGATTAGTTTAGTCGGTCCACGCAGATTACCCTCATGTTCATTATGAACATTGGTTTCTTTAATGGTTGTTCTAGCAACATCATTGGGATCATAGATAGTCTGCTTTTTCGGTCCAGAATATTGAAGATTACCGGTTGGTCGGACACTTCCAACAAAATTTTCTTTACGAGTAGTTTTAAAAATGTCTTCGACTGGAGCGGTAATTGCCTTAATAATACTAGTAACATTACTTAATGGGTTACGGGATTCGGTTGTTTGACGTTCAGTAGGGACAACTTCCATAGTAGAACGACCATAATCAGCCTGACGTGTATTTTTCCATTGATCGGGTGCGACAGCATTACGGGGACCACTTCCACGATAGTTTTGGTTTCTTGATTTTCTAAATAGTCCTGGTTTAGGAGCCTTTTTACGGTCAACACTACCGGCAGGACCACTGTAATTTTTACAGGAAGTGTCTTGACGGTTGGTGTGTTTATCGACAATAGGTGCTCGTAATTTTTTACCCTTTACAGCACCGGTAGTCTTAATCCAACGATCTTGACCTTGAAGATAAAACCGATCCGGATTATTTTTTCTTATCTTGCCAACTTGACCACGTTTATTGATACCTTGTCCAGGAAGAATACGACCTTCATAACTTTGTTTAGGATTAGTTTTAACACGAAGTTCGTCGGTAGTTTTCGGTAGGGCATAATCACGGGTATCTTGATGAAATCCACCAGTTGGTCGAGATTCGTATCCTTGATTTAATCCAGGCCCAACATAAATCTTATCCATGGGTGCTTCATTTGTTCTCATTCGTGATGGTGTGTAGCGATCCATCATCACATCATTAGTATTGGGAGTTCCAAAAATATGGGACATATTTTTTTCTGGCTTAAACATTGGTTGGATTTCCTCGTGTTTAATATCATTTTGAGGGATACCGGTAAATGCTTCTAGTCTTGCTTGATTGCCACCACCACCTTCTACATTTTGTCGAACACGACTTCCAAAAAAAGGAACCATATTGTTATGGGTAAAGTCCGACTGATTCATGGTTTGACCACTTAACTGACTAACAAAATTTTCCCTTGAGGATGGTTGTAGACCAGGGGGATTAAAACTTCTTTGAGAGGCTCCCATTTGTAGTGATTCTATCGGTGTCGATTGTGAGGGGGTCGTTCTAGTTGCATCTGGTCGGGCTACAAATTGAACTGTTTGTAATGGTTGTTGGACTTGATGAATGTCTTGATTAAAGTCGGGAGGAATAACATTACTTTCTAATGGGGTTCTAGATTTTTCAATCTGGGAGGAAACCTGTTGCTGTTCGACGGATCTTGAAAATGTTCCAGGCTGTTGATTATTATTTCTATTTTGTGGAACATCCACTTGACGTTCCTTGTCTCGATTTAATAAATATCCAACACCTGCTAGACTAGCACCAATGGCAAGCTCCATATATTCTTTAGTCTAATCTAAGATTTTATTTTAGGTAAAATATTCAAAGAAAGATGACCCAATCTGATTTATCCCGTTTTTCGCAAATAACTTATAAAGATTTGATACTTTATCGTGTGGAAGTGTGGTGGAAAAGACCTCCAACAAAAGAGATTCATAGTAAAAGAGAATGTACTAAAACCTTAACACTTGATCTTTTGCGAGACAAAAAAAATTGGTTTTGTTGTCCTTATTGGAGAAGGAAATTTAGCAATAAATATAATACTCGACTACTGGCCCAATTAGTAGAGGTTCCTATGGCTAAACTGTATTGGCATGGTAAAAATCCGGACGATATACCTTTTCTAAAGTTACCCCAGAATTATGTTATTCGACCAACTTCTGGGGCTAGTAGTCAGGGGGTATTTGTAGTTAAAAATGGATTTGACCTTAAGAGTAATAAAAATATTTCTTCTGGAGAAATAATAAGGAAATTAGTGAAATATCAAAAGAAGCACCCATACACAAATTTCCTAGTAGAGCAATTTGTGGCTACTAGTAAGGGAGAATACAGTGTCCCTGTCGACTACAAAATACATATGTTTTGTGATAAGGTGGCCTTTATTCAAAGAGTATCAGAAAGTGATCATAAACGCGGGAGACACAAGTTATATACTGAAGATTGGACCCCCTTGCCAGTCGTTCCGGAACGCTATCTAGAATGCTACAAGGAAGACAAGGTACACCCACCACCAAAAGACTTGGAAAAAATGTTGACATACGCACGTAGACTAGGAAAAGTGTATGATCATTATATACGAGTGGATTTTTTCCAGACAGATAACGGCCCTATCTTTTGTGAATTTACCCCCACACCCTGTCTAGGTTTACACGTGACTCAGACTGGTAATAAATATCTAATGGATTGTTGGAATCGGATGACTCCTGATAAATATATGCCACCATTTTTGGAGTAATCTTGTAAGTGCGTCTCGTGATATATAATTTTACCTTTATAGTCAAATAAAATGAAATTCAAAATCAATACAATAGAAAAAGAGATACCTGAAAATGTGGTAAATTTTTTAGAATCTGATACTCTTGGTATGACTAATTGTCAGTCATTTTATCCTTTATTACGTAAATTTCATCGTGGAAAATCGATTGAAAAATGTAAACTTAAAAATCCATATGAAGTGATAAATCTAGAGAAAATTAGTGAATCTAATGATGATGAATCAGGTGTTATCGTTAATCCTAAAAAAAGAATTTTTTGGGGAACTGTACGTGAAAACGACAATGAGACATCAAGAAGAAAAATTTTTCTTAAAATGACACCAATTCTTGAACCAACCTCACACTTGATGAAAAAAGATCACTCTGAAAATTTATTACCAAATAAAGCTGGAATGGGACCAGTTCAAAACAAAATTAACAATATACATAATTGTGCTTATGTAGATAGTTTTGCTACTTATTTAATGAGTTATCTAGTAGAAAAGAAATTATGTCCAGCCTTTCCTTTATTTTTTGGAACATTGAATGGGGTAGCAAAGGAATTTTTTTATGATGTGAGTGATGAATTTGAAAGTTATCAACAACAAGATTGGTTTCAATTAGGTTTAATGGAAAAAAGATTTAATCATAGATGTATTGAATGGGATGAGGACGAAAAAAGAAGACTAGAAAATTTTGTAGATACGGGTAAACATAGTTTTCGTAATATTGTACCACCATCATTTAGAGACCCAATCGGTGATACTACTCTTTTTCCCGGAGAAAATCAGTTAGATCAAGAGATGGAATTGGAAAATCTTGATGATTTACTAGATCAATTTAATGATAGTAATAGTGACAGTGATAATGACAGTAATAGTAATAGTAATGAAAATGAAACAAAACAATTACAACAACAAGAATTAGACAATATACTAAAAGATATTGGTAAAATGTGTCATCGAAGTATGGAAAATAACAGTGAAAAAGTTACAACTGAGAGTACATCTGACAATATAGTCTTAGATAGCAAGAAATCCTCGAATAGTGATGATGATAATGAGAAAGATTCTGATAATGACTCTGACGCAAATTCTAATGGTATTGATCTAGAAAGTAATCCAGAGACAGAAAATATGTTATTTGAGATGGAAAGTAATTTATCTGTGTGTAGTGAATTACATGGGGGAGGGCACCAATTTTTATCTATACCAGATTTTCCAGTTCAAATAACTATGATTGAACACTTAGAAAACACATTTGATAATTTAATTGTAGATGACGCTAATAGTATTCCAGAATTAGATGTAGACTTTAAAGACGAAGGATATAGTGTAGAAAATTGTTTTCAATATTGGAAAAATAAGGCGATTTATGATAATTTAGAAAGGAAATGGAAGGCCTACTTATTTCAAATATGTTTTGGATTAGCGGTTGCCCAAAAACATTTTGATTTTACTCATAACGATTTACATAGCAATAATATTATGTATGAAAAAACACCTCTAGAATATTTATATTACAAGATTGATGGTAAATATTATAGGGTTCCAACTTTTGGTGTAATTTTAAAAATAATAGATTATGGAAGAGCTATTTATAAAGTTAATGATTTTCAATATTTTAATGATATATTTAGTTATCATAACGAGGCTGGGGAACAGTATACCTATCCATTTGATGAGGATGGATTAATGGATGAAAATGTAAAACCTAACCCTAGTTTTGATCTTTCTAGACTTGGTGTGTCTATCTTAGACGATATGTATCCTGATCCGGTAGAAGATTCAGAGTTATTTACGATGATACGTAGTTGGACACTAGATCACAAAGGAAGATATGTTGGTAGATTTGATGATTTTGAATTGTATAAACAAATTGCTAGATATGTTCATCATGCGGTTCCAATCTCACAACTTAGAAAACCTATTTTTGATTTTCTAATAGTGGATAAGGAAAAAGTCGAGAAAAAACACTTATATACATATTAACTCGAACTCCATTAATTTTATTTAATTTTTAAACCTTAGGCATAATTTTTTTTGTTTTTCTTTTCTCTGTCAGAAATTGAATGTCTCTTGGTAAATTTTTAAAATGAAAAAGATTATTTTTCATTGGCAATTGTATTCCTATACGGTAATTATTCTCATTTTTGACGTAAAAAATAATATTCCATTGTGAATCTGGATGTTTAAAGTATTTTGTACGGGGTGAATGATTGTTAATTAATAAGACAATATTAATTTTTAGTTGTTGGGAAATGATATTAAAATGATCTTCAGTAATCTGATTTTTCCATTTATCAAAATTATCACATATTGATTGTGATTTAGCCTTATCAAAGGTTTTTTTTGCTAAATTACGAAAATTATCAGTATTTCCTGGAACATTTTCAAGACTATCAATAATTGCTTTCCAATTTTCTGTAACAGTAGAAGAGTGATAGAGGTAAAAATAACTGTAGATTAATCCAAAATGTATCGGTATGGGTAAACCATTTTGCGGATAATTTGTATTTTTATAAGGAAAATGATGATAATCAGATTGTCGTGGTTGATGAAATTGACTACGACTTTCTAGTAATTTACTAAGACTAGAACTATCAAACCACAGGTGAGTGTAATGTAAGTCATGATCACCACATTGTACAACAGTTTGTTCTGGTGATAAAATTTGATATAAATCCGTTGATATTGGATTATGATAAGTGGTAATTAAGTTATCCTTAATACCATTAAATAGATCAGAATTTTTGGGGTTAGATCTAACAATTTCATCTACTAGTAATTCTACAAAGATAGAAAATTTTTCTCTAGGGATTATTAGACGATTTTTAATACAGTGGGGATTTTGTTTTCGAGTATTATATTGACAACTTTTTCTTATTCTAGGTATTTCCTGATGATAATCGTTAGTTAAGTGTTTACTAAGTGATGGTGCTGGA
>Ga0310343_10000767_pt1 | contig 15726 bp, 14 predicted proteins | sample HC15DNA2025_MG_FD_203519 | JGI IMG/M metagenome (GOLD analysis project Ga0310343, IMG submission 203519) | Marine microbial communities from station ALOHA, North Pacific Subtropical Gyre - HC15-DNA-20-25_MG | ecosystem: Environmental > Aquatic > Marine > Oceanic | place: Pacific Ocean: North... | reverse complement strand
GTAAATGAAAAAGACGAAATCTTATGGGTAGTAGGGTGGCGCACTTCAGAAACATCAAAATTAAATCATCATCAAGAGGGTTTGAAAATTAATTTTCAATTACTTTCAATTTAATAAAATAATGAACATCGTAGAATCAAATTTCAAAAACAAATTAACAAACAATGAGTTTGTTATTACTATGGAAGTCAGTCCTCCTGATGAATTTGATTTACAATCATTTTTTCCAAAATTTGATTTTTTATCAAAAACAACAATTGATGCTTTAAACATAACAGACACTGCTAGAGCACAGGGAAGAATGAGTCCGCTAGCTATTTCATCATTAATTCAAAACCAATTTGATATTGAAACAATAATGCATATAGCAGTAAGACACAGAAACTTATTGTCACTTCATTCTGATTTGATGGGGGCACATGCTTTAGGAATCAAAAATATTTTCTCCGTCATGGGAGATAAACCCAAAAAAGATTCTCCGTTTTTTAATTCAACTTTTTCAAATTTAACACCTAATTCAGCTTTAAAATTAATGAATAATTTTAATAAAGGAATCTCAATCAGTGGAGAAAAATTAAAATCATCAGCAAATTTTTATAAGGGAGCTGCATTCAATCCTTCTACACAAAACCTAGAAAAAGAAATACAAAACCTGAAACTTAAAGTTGAATCTGGAGCGGATTTTCTGCTCACTCAACCTTTTTACTCTACAAAAACATTACAAAATATTTTAAATATTATAGGAGAATTCCCAATTCCTTTAATCATAGGAGTATTACCCTTAAGAAGTATAAAAAATGCTCAATTTTTACAAAATCATGTACCAGGAATCAATATCAACTCAGAAATCATGAGTTTAATGGAATCTTCAAAATCTCCAATTAAAACCGGGATGGAAATAAGTTCTAACATAGTGAATCAACTTAAAGGAAAAATTGCGGGAATGTATTACATTCCACCATTCAACAACTACAAGTCAATTTTAGAATTTACAAAAAGATTAGAACTTCCCTTCTCTTTTCAATAACCACCACTCTAAACTATCTGATAAAGCAATCCAGCTAGCTTCAATTATATTTTCTGAAGACCCAACAGTTGTCCAAGTTTGATCACCATCAGTGGATTCAATTAAAACCCTAACAATAGAACCCGTTCCAGATTGTTGATCCACTACACGAACTTTGTAATCATTTAATCGAACTATACCAATTTCAGGATAAAATTCTAGCAATGCTTTTCTTAGTGCGTTATCTAATGCATTCACTGGACCATCACCATTTGAAGCAGTATGCATCTCCCTACCATCAACTTCAACTTTAACCATTACCTGAGAAGAAATATTTAATATGGTTTCATTTTTCTTCTCAATAATTGTCATAAAGTCGACTAAATTAAAAGGGGAAATATATTCCGGCAAAGTTCTCAATACTAATAATTCAAAAGAAGCCTCAGCTCCTTCATATTGATACCCTTGGTTTTCTTTATCTTTAATTAAAGCTAATAATTGTGTAGCTTTTGAAGGTTCAAGCTTAAAACCAAGTCTTTCTTCAGTTTTCCATAAAATATTACTTTTACCAGATAATTCAGACACTAAAACTCTTTTTTCATTTCCAACGGTATGAGGTGATACATGTTGGTAACTATCTTCAACTTTTTGCACTGCAGAAGCATGTAAACCACCTTTATGCGCAAAAGCAGTAGAGCCTACAAAAGGCTGGTTAGATATTGATGGCATATTAGCAATTTCAGCAACATATCTAGAAATTTCAGATAACTTTTCAAGTTGTTGATCAGAAATGCAATTAATATTTTTTTTCAATTTCAAATTTGCAATTAAAGAAATTAAATTCGCATTCCCACATCTTTCGCCATAACCATTTATAGTTCCTTGAACTTGAATCGCCCCACAATCAAGTGCTGCCAAAGAAGAAGCTACAGCCATATCTGTATCGTTATGAGTATGAATACCCAAATTTATATTAAATTGATCAGAAATTCTTGTAATGATTGAGGATATCTCACTGGGAATGGCCCCTCCATTAGTATCACAAAGAACTACACATTCTGCCCCAGATTCTGCTGCTACAGAAATTACATCCATTGCATATTCAGGATTGTTTTTATATCCATCAAAAAAATGCTCTGCATCAAAAAAAACTCTTTTATTATTGTTACGTAAATACTCTATAGAATCTTTAATCATAGACAAATTTTCTTCTAAAGTAGTTTCCAAAATTTCAGTCACATGTAAATCCCAGCTTTTTCCAACTAAAGTAATCACAGACACTTGAGAATCTAACAAGCTTTGAATCTGCGGGTCATTTTTGACATCAATTCCAGATCTACGAGTAGAACCAAAAGCTGTCAAAGTTGAATTTTGAAGTTTGATTGATTGTGCAAGATGGAAAAATTCAGCATCTTTAGGGTTTGATCCAGGCCAACCGCCTTCAACAAAATGAATCCCCAATTCATCCAATTTTTTTAAAATATTTATTTTATCTTCAACAGAAAATGAAATCCCTTCATATTGAGCGCCATCTCTTAAAGTAGTGTCATAAAGTTGAATCAAAGACATAAATAATCCATATACCTAAATTAATCTTTCAAGCCTAGGACCAAGTAACCTGCCAGGCAATCTACCTCTTTTAGAAATGGGTTTATCTTCAATTTCTAATAAATCAGCTCGAACATCATTGGGAGCAGCACTTGAAATATAACTTCCAACTAAATATCCTTGAACTGGTATATTTAAATCCGTAAACTCCTGAATTTTTTCAGGATTAAATCCTCCGCTAACATAAATTTCTACATGCTTAAAATTCATTTGATCCAATTTATTTCTTACTTCTAACACCATAGTAGGAGTCACTCCTCCTCTTTCCTGTGGAGTATCTAAACGAATTCCTCTTAATTTTTCACGTAATACTTCTGCCACATTTAACGATTCCTCAGCTTCATCATGAAAAGTGTCTACCACAACAATTCTTTGAACCTCTACGCCTAAATGTTTGTCAAAAGCTATAGCAGCATCTACTGTATTTCCAAAAATTAAAGGCAAACTATGAGGCATATTTCCAACAGGAGTTCTACTAGCTGTTTTAGATCCCAAATTCGTTGACACTGAAGAACATCCCCCTATTACTGAAGCATAATCTAATAGATGAGCTACATTAGGATGAATATGACGAGCACCATGCGAAATTACTGTAGCATTATTTCCGGCTGCATCCACACATTCTTTAGCAGCAGTTGCCCATGCAATGCATGAAGCTAAAATGCCACAAATGCTAGTTTCATATAAAGCCACAGATGCATAATTACATATGATTCTCAGAATGGGCTCACCAGCTTTAAATTCTTCTCCCTCCTCTAATCCCCAAACCTCAACATCAGAATCTGATAAATTTTCATTTTCAGAAGTTGGTAAAACATTAGATAACAAAGCTTTAACTTCCTCAATTCCACATAGGATTCCATCACGTGAAGCAGAAAAATCTAATAAAACTTTAGGGTTAACAGATTCTAGACGCATGATCTCTTTAGTCCAATGCAAATAAGTATCTGCAGGATCACCTTTAATTATAGAAGGCCGTATTTCAAAAGGAGGTGTAGTCATAAATATATAAAATTCCTAAAAGCACATTTTACTCTTAGGACATATTAGGTGCAATCTAATAAGATTTTCTTAGTCGACTTTTAACAGAACCGAGTCCACCAAATCTCATCCTAGCTAATCCTTTAATATCTTTCCAAGCAGTCGAAATTATCTTGACACTACTGTAGGGGTCATCTACCCATCTAACAGGAAATTCTTCAACCAAATAATTAGTCTTTTCAGCTAAAATTAGTAACTCAGTGTCAAAAAACCACCCAGTATCTTCAACATGAGGCAACAATTGATCAACTACATCTCTAGAAACAACCTTAAATCCGCATTGTGCGTCCTTAAATGAAACTAAAAACATAGTGCGAAACAAAAAACTGTAACATCTAGATATAAAAGCTCGCTTTATACTTCTTCCTATAACATTAGAGGATTTAAGTAATCTAGACCCTACTGCTATAGAACAATCTTTATTTTTCACACTTTGTAAAAGTTTGGGGAAAATATTTAAATCAGTGGATAAATCAATATCCATATATGACATTAAATCGCTATCACTAGAAGACCAAGCTGTTTTTAATGCTCTACCTCTTCCTTTTTGATCCAGCCTAAAATAACTAACATTTTGAAATTCCTTAGATAATTTTCGTACAATCTCAGGAGTCATATCTGTAGAGCCATTATCAGCTACTATTATTTTCCATTGAAAATTAATTAAAAATTCTTCAGAAAAATTCACTAATTTTCTTATAGATGACTCTATGGTTCTTTCTTCATCTAAAACAGGAAGCACTATATCTAAGGATGTAGCATTAATATTCATAACTAATGAGTAAAATGCCTAGTACCAGTAAAAACCATAGCCATTTCAAATTCATTGGCTGAATTTATTACATCATCATCTCGAATAGAGCCACCTGGTTGTATTATTGCCTTGATTCCACCCTGGTGTGCCATTTCTATATTATCTGCAAATGGCATAAATGCATCTGATGCCAAACAAGAACCAGTAGCTTTTTGTCCGGCTATTCGTAGAGCTAAATGAATACTAACTACTCTATTTGGTTGGCCGGCCCCCATACCTGTTAAGGTATTATTTTTCGCCAAAACTATTGAATTGGATTTGATATGTTTCAAACATTTCCAAGCAAAAGTTAAATCTTTCATTTCTTTTTCGGTAGGCTGTCTTTTAGAAACAATTTTCCAAGTAGATGGGTCTTCATTTAAATCATTGTTTGATTGAAGCAAATATCCTCCCGAAATAGTTCGAAGATTTATATCAGAATTAATTCCAAGAGATTTCTCTGCAATTAAAATTCTAGTCCTTTTTCTTTTTTGTAAAACTTGTAAAGCTTCTTCAGAATAAGATGGTGCGATAATAATGTCGAAAAGAATTCCTTTCATTGAGTTGGCAGTATCTAACTCAACATGATTATTAAATCCAACAATTCCACCATAAGCAGAAACAGAGTCCCCTTCAAAAGCTTTTTTAAACGCATGAGATTGTTGATTGTCTAAAGCAATACCACATGGATTGGTGTGCTTAACAATCACACAAGCATTTTGATCAAACGAATTTACTGTAGTCCAAGCAGAGTCAGCATCTAGATAATTAGTATACGACATTGGCATGCCATGAATTTGACGAGAATTAACAATACCACCTGTTCCTAGAAAATTGGAATAAACAGCCCCTGCTTGATGAGGATTTTCTCCATACCTCAAGTCATCAATTTTATTTAATCCAATCGATATTTCTGAAGGAGACAACATAGATTCATCATTTAACCAACTAGATATAGCTGTATCATAAACGGCTACATGCTGAAAAGCTTTTCTCGCCAATTTCTTTCTTTCATCTATAGAAAAAACTCCACCAGAGTCAATTCTTTCTGAAATCCAAGTGTAATCTTTGGGGTCTACAACTACTAAAACACTTGGGAAATTTTTTGCTGCAGCTCTTACAAGAGTAGGACCACCGATATCAATATTTTCTAATGCTGTCTCAAGGCTAACGTCCTTATTAGATACTGTTTCAATAAAAGGATACAAATTAACTATTACAAAATCTATTGTCTGAATATTGAGTTCTTTAATAGTACCCATTTGAGATTCATCACTTCTTTTAGCCAAAATGCCTGCATGGATATTTGGATGTAAAGTTTTAACTCTACCATCAAGAATTTCAGGAAATTTTGTAAAATCAGATACCTGAATAGGACTAAACCCCATTTCTTGAAGATTAGTATAAGTACCTCCAGTACTAATCATGTTGATTTGGCTATTTGAGAAAGAATTAGCCAGCGATTCTATTTGAGTCTTGTCACTTACACTGATTATTGCATTCATTTTTCACTCTAATTTCATATATTTTCTATAACTACTCTATCTGCACCAGATTTTTCTGCAACTTTCCCAACGATCTTAGAAGTAGGAATAGTATTTAAAACTTCATCAGTTTGAGAAGGATTTACAGACAATACCATTCCTAATCCCATATTAAAAACATGATACATTTCAATTGTATCTACTTGTCCTTGATTTTGAATCAAATTAAAAATTTCTTGCACATCCCAAGTCGTTGAGTCAAATATAGCCATCACATTATCTGGAAGAATTCTAGGTACATTTTCAAATAAACCTCCTCCAGTAATGTGAGCTATTCCATTAACTAATTCATAAACAGGTTTAAGGGTTTTATAGTAAGAAATATGAGGTTTAAGTAATTCTTGACCTAGAGAATTATTTATTCCTTTAAATTGGCGAAATAAAGGAGAAGTGTCTTCTTCTAAGTTAAATACATGTCTCACCAAAGAATAGCCATTAGTATGCAAACCGTTAGATGGAATTCCTATTAAATCATCATTAATTCGAATATTTTGATGAGGATTTAACATTTTGGATGATTCAACAGCACCTACAACAAAACCAGAAACATCAAATTTACCATTTTGAAATACTCCTGGCATTTCAGAGGTTTCACCTCCAATTAAGGCACAGTTAGACTCTTCACACATCTTAGCTATACCTTCCACTACTGTTACCACAATTTCTGGATCCATTACTGAAGTAGCTATGTAATCTAAAAAAAATAATGGATCTGCTCCCACAACTATCAAATCATTTATACATGCATTTACCAAATCAATTCCGATATTTGAATAATCATTTGCCATTCCTGCAACACTTAATTTAGTTCCCACAGGATCTGTACTAGATACTAAAATTGGTTGATCATATCCAGAAATTTGATATAAAGCTCCAAAACCACCAACGCCCCCCATCACGTTCTGATCATAAGTATTTTGAGCAATAGTTTTAATTTGGTCTTTAACTTTTTCAGAGTTATCTAAATTGACTCCAGATGAAGCATAAATTTTTGAAACATTTTTATGAATATTCATACCTGAAAAGACTCCTCTTCTATTCCTACATCATCTAAATCAATTTCTTTTTGACTAATTTTTTGTAAGGTTTCTATCCAAAATTGGTGTTCTACAAACTGAATTCTTTTCTTTAAAGAAATAATGTTATCAGTAGGAAGAACTTTTACTGTTTTTTGAGCTATTTTTGGACCATGGTCATAATCATGATCAACTAAATGCAAAGTGATTCCACTAAACTCTTCTTTATTTTCTATAACAGCTTGGTGAACTAAATCACCAAACATTCCTTGACCGCTATAGAGAGGAAGTAAAGAGGGGTGACTATTAATTATTCTGTTTTTGTACTGATTTAGTAGTAAAGGTCCAATTTTTTTCATATACCCTGCTAGTAGAATCAAGTTTACTTGATTAGATTTCATGATTTCAGTGATAGCAATATCTAATTTTTCTTCGTTAAAATGAGTCTTTGTGCTCATATGGAGACCTAAAACATTAGATTCTCTAGCTCTTTTTAAGGCTCTAGACGCAGAGTTATTACTAATAACTACACTAACTGATGCGTTTATAGTTTTTTGATTACAAGCATCTAATATTACTTGTAAATTAGTTCCCTCATGAGAAGCTAGAATCCCCAAATTCAACGGAAAATTATTCACGAGAGTTAGTAGTCTCCTTATGATTCTAAAACTAATTTGTCCATCTCAAGCTGAATAGGAATGGGATAATTTCCTGTAAAACATCCCATACAGTATTGATCACGTTCACCTGAAATAGATTTTAATAATCCGTTATTACTTAAAAAGCCTAAAGAATCTACTTTTAAATGTTCCGTAATTTCTTCTACAGTCATATTACTAGCTATTAATTCAGATTTTTTTGCCATATCAACCCCAAAATGACAGGGAGAAATAATTGGAGGAGCGCAAATTCTCAAATGAATTTCTTTAGCTCCACCTTTTCTTAGCAAATCTACAATATGCGGAGTTGTAGTACCACGAACAATACTGTCATCAACCACTACAACTTTTTTATCTTTTAAGATTTGGGGGAGGAGGTTAAATTTACGCCTTACGCCTAATTCTCTCAATCGTTGATCAGGAAAAATAAAGGTTCGACCTACATATCTGTTTTTTACTAAACCTTCAGTAAATGGAATTCCAGATTGTTGAGAATAACCTACTGCAGCTGCTGTAGCAGAATCAGGAACCCCAATTACAACATCAGCATCTACTGGAAATTCTTTAGCTAATTGAGCTCCCATATTCATTCTAGACGTATAAACTAGATCACCATTTAACAAAGAATCTGGTCTTGAAAAATAAATCTGTTCAAAAATACAATTTCCTAAAACATGATCAGAATTAGGTTTTTGATAAATAGATTTTAAGCCGTCTTTATTTACCAATACCGCTTCCCCTGGTAATACTTCACGATAAAATTCTGCTCCTAAATGGTCTAACGCACATGATTCAGAAGCAATTACCCATCCGTCATCTAAAGTACCAATACATAAAGGGCGAACCCCTAAAGGATCACGAACCCCTATAATTTCCTCGTTCGTCATAATTCCTAAAGAATAAGCCCCATTAAGCTTTCTCATAGCATATGAAATTCTTTCAGCCCACGAACTGGCAGGAGCATGAGAAATCAAATGAGCTATAATTTCTGAATCTGCAGAAGATTGAAAATTCACACCTAAATCCAATAACTCGTTACGCAATTCTAATGCGTTAATAAGATTACCGTTGTGTCCCAAAGCAATTTCAACAGAATCACTTTTAGATAAAAATGGTTGAGCATTATCAATGTGGCTAGATCCCGTAGTAGAGTATCGAGTATGACCTAAAGCTATATAGCCATCTAAGTCAGATAAATCCTTCTCCTGAAACACTTGTGTGACCAAGCCCATCTGAGTTTTTACTTGTATATTCGTTCCTGAACTTGCTGCAATACCTGCACTTTCTTGACCTCGATGCTGCAGCGCATGAATCCCAAAAAATGCAGCCCTAGAGGCCTGTTGACCAGGGGAAAATACACCTACAACTCCACAAGCTTCCTTCATTTAATTATCAAAATATTGTGGTTCAAATTTATCCGCCCATAAATAAATCTAAAATATTCCCAACTCCACTTGTTCGTCTTTTGAAAAATTCTGTGTATCCACATTTATCACATGTGATGTGAGCAAATTTTTGGTTTTGTATATCTAAAAATCTCGAAATACCAGAACCTGTGGTACGAATTTCACCAGTTTCATAAGTGTAATTTACACATTTAGGACAGGAATATTGAGTAATATTCTCGGGTTCATTGTTAGAATTCATCATTTTCCCCCAATCAGCCATAATGTTTAGTTGTGATAGATAGTATCAGACAAATCACAAAAAAAACTGTCACAATTAAGAATTTTATTTCAATCAATTACTCCACTATTGGCTGGGCAATAATCCATAAACTTATAGCAGTGTAAAAAACCATTAAAAACAACATTGGAATTTGAGTTTGAATTACTAATTTATTAGATGAAATACTTCTACTTGCGATTTTATGAGAAATATAAACTGAAATAATATGCCCAACTACTAAAGAAAACACTGAAAGAATCCACACAAATCTAGCATTAATTATAGAAAAATTGGGAATATAATTTTTTGTACCAAACATATTCCAATTAAACCCAAATGGATCAGAGATTAATGGAATAATATTTTGTCCGGTAATAATTAAAAATGAGAAATAATGAGAAAGATTATAAGCCAACGCAATAGGAACCAAAGAAAAAACAAAGGTTTTTGCAACCTCTTCAGTCGAAATCCTACCTTTTGAAATTTTTGATGTCCAAGAACAAATTAATAGGTAAATTAAAGAAAAATATAATGGGAAAAAAAGACTTCCCAGTGTAGTTATCACTGATGAATTATTTAAATTTAATATATCAATAATTGGCCAAACCAAATTTTGTATTTGTAACCAAGCAGGAGTTTCAGCAAAGCCATCAAACGTAACTGTAGCTAATGCTGTTACATGGAATATCATAATAGAAGTTTTTACTTTTTCTCCTGATGCCAAACCAACAAAAAAGGGTCTAATGTTCAATTTTCTGTTTGCAATTTCTGATTTTTCCCAACATTCAAGACTATCAACGCATTTGGACGAATCAGAACATTTACTCTCAATTTCTGTTGGAGAAAATCTAGAAAATAATCCAAACAATATATAAAACGGGTCTGCATGATTTAACCAAACATGCTTACCAAACAACCTCATTCCGAAAAAAGTTAATAAAGAATAAAGTATCAACAAAATTGATAAATTAAATGGCTGTGATGCTCCACTATAAACATTTTCCACCCAACCAAAAATTAAAAATAGTATCAATGCTGGCCATGCTTCCAATGTGTTAGGCCATTTAAGTATGGGAATTGGTTTTCTCCACTTCTCATAGTAGTTATATAAAACCATCCAGGGATTAATTACTAACCAAATGTTTCCAACCAAAGCTACAAAGTATCCAATTCCAACCCACCATATAATCCACACAAAAGTTGGAGAAAAACTTTCCAAAGCTTCTTGAGTTCCCCACAATCCTACTACAATACATAAAACAAGAATCCCCACTGCAACAAAACCTAAAATAAAACTAATCAAATTTAAAATAAATTTCATATATTTCAATGAAAATAAGTCTAATGTCCAATATGATTTCGCATATGAAGATTGTGAAAAAAACCACCCAATAATTAAGAAAGATAAAGCAACTGTAGCAGCAGCCCCAACCATAAAATAAGATAAAGGTAAAGGAAGATCATATCTTTCTCCAAATCCATGTGCACTAACTGGGAATGGTGAAAAAATCAAAAAACATATTACAAATAAAAATGAGAAAAATTTCAAAATATTATCCTAAGGATAAACCTCTATCCTAAACAACGTAGTTTCCTCATCATGGTGTCCAGAATGTTTTGAAACACTTGGGGGAAGTCCACTAGTAATTCTAACTTTCCTAGCTAGTTTATTCTCCCAAATAATTTTTGTTCCTAGGTTTACAAATACAAGATCAGGATCAAAAACTAAGGTTTGAGAATTAGGTTTTTCAGTAATCAAAATTTTAACTTCATCAATGGATTGATTATTTTTTGAAAGTTCTATAGTACCTATAGTTTTATGTTCCATATGATCATGATAAACGATGGGAAAATCAGCAAAATCATCAGGAACTTGATATGAATAAAAATCACCTAATAATAGTGATTTAGATTCAAACAATACTCCATGTTCATCATGATCATGATGACTTCCATCACCTTGATCAAAGTGAGAAGTAACATTATATCTGCCAGTAGCTATAGCCTTAAACTCCATTACCGAAGCTTCATTAGGTTTCACTAAATTTTTTATATCATAACCGTGTAGGTGAATTTCAATTTCATTATTAGAAGTAAAAGTTAATTTAACTTGATCATTTTTTTTTAAAGTTATCACCTCTAATCCATTTGAAACTTGTCCATCTTCAATAGATATAGCAGTTTCTACTATTTTAGGAATTTCGATATCAATTTCACTAGTTTCATTTTCAGAACAAGAAAATATTATTAAAAAAACCAATATTAATAATAAAAAGGTACTGTTTTTTTTCATTTTGATTTCCTTAACAAAACCTTATAACCAGATCTAATCAAAATTATAATCAAAAATCCTAATAAACCCAAAGTTAAAAAAGAATTCAAGGGATTAGGAGATTCAACATTAATTTCAAATACTGTAGAAAATGTTTGTACATCTAATTGATTATCGTTAATTTCTATTTCAACTAATAAAAACCACTTTCCTACAGTATCTAAAGAAACATCAATTTCATAATACTCAGGATCAAACAATGTATTTTTCATTTCATACTTTACAGCTTCAGAGTTGTCATAATTTTCCATATATGCTGAAAAATAAACAATTAAATTTTGAAATTTCTCATTAGATTTTGCATCTCTTAGATACAACGCAAAATGATTAAGACCTTTAGTTGGTTGATCAGGAACTGATCCAAGTCCAATCAAAAATTCATCAATTTGATTTTCCTGATAATTTTTTACTGAACCATTTGCTTCTATCGTAGGAAAAAATAAAAACCCAAAAATTAAAATAGGCAGGATGATTTTAAACATAATCAATTTATTAAATATTTAAAGCCTGCGCAACGGTTTCCATATCTTTATCACCTCTGCCTGACATTCCTAATAAAATGACATCATTATCTGACAAAGTGGGAGCTAACTGTGACACATAATGAACGGCATGTGCAGGCTCTAAAGCAGGAATAATCCCCTCAGTTTCACATATTAATTCAAAACCTTTTAGTGCCTCTGTATCACTTACACTAACGTATTCAGCTCTTTCTATATCTTTTAACCAACTGTGCTCAGGACCTACTCCTGGATAATCTAGACCTGCAGAAATACTATGTGTCTCAATAATTTGACCGTCGTCATTTTGTATTAAATAAGACATACTCCCATGCAACACCCCGACTTTGCCAGCTGAAATTGTAGAAGAATGTTTTCCAGTCAAAATTCCCTCCCCACCAGCTTCAACACCAATTAACTTTACTTTTTCATCACTAATAAAATCATAAAAAAGGCCGATAGCATTACTTCCCCCACCTACACATGCAACAACATATTCCGGTAGCTTCCCTATTAAACCTAAAAGCTGTGACCGAGACTCTTTTCCAATAATTCTTTGAAAATCCCTAACAATCATTGGATAAGGATGAGGTCCAACAGCACTACCAATTAAATAATGAGTAGTTTGAACATTAGTAACCCAATCTCTAATAGCTTCATTAATAGCATCTTTGAGTGTTTTGCTGCCTGAATCTACAGAGATAACTTCTGCGCCCAATAATTTCATTCGAGAAACATTCAGAGCTTGTCTTCTTATATCTTCTTCTCCCATATAAACGACGCAGTCTAAACCTAGTTTAGCGCAAACAGTAGCTGTAGCAACTCCATGCTGACCTGCACCAGTTTCAGCAATTATTCTATTTTTACCCATTTTTTTTGCTAACAAGCCCTGGCCAAGGGCATTGTTAATTTTATGAGCACCAGTATGAGCTAAATCTTCACGTTTCAAATAAATTTGAGCACCGGACAGTTTTTCAGTTAAATTTTGAGCAAAATATAACTCTGTAGGCCTACCAACAAATGTTTGTAACATATTAGATAGATTTTGTTGAAAATCTAAATCTTGCTTAATTTTCTCATATTCTAATTCCAGTTCATTTAATGCAGGAATTAGCGTCTCTGGCACATATTGGCCACCAAAAATCCCATACCTACCAGCATGATCAGGAAGATTATTAGAATCTTTTGAAAATTCATTCATTGTAATTATCAGATTTTTCTAGCTACAATGTCTAACCAATTTCTTGGTACATGGGTAACGTTAAGTTCTTTATAAGTTTGCCTAACACCTTCCTGCAATACTTCGCTTGCAGTATCTAAGGGAACTCCTGGCATTGTTCCTTCAATAAAATCAGAAAAAGCACAAATATCTAACCAACCTTCAATCGGAACCTGTACAGTATCTACTTTTTGTATTTCGATTTTTAGTCCATGCCTAAATAACAAGTCTGAATAATCTTCAGGGGTTAATTGTTTTCTTGATTCAACTTTTAGAGATTTTTCAGGCTTGAGACCATATTCTTTCCTTAAAATTCTAAAGGCTTTAAACATCCATTTTGAATAAAAAGACAAAGAATCCTCGTGTTGTCCTCCTTCATAAAATGAAGTGTTAAAAGCAAATTTACCACCTTGAGATAAAGACTTTGAAATTTCCCTAACTACAACATCTTTATCTGGTAAATAATGAATGGCATTACAAAAAACAACAGTGTCAACAGATTCTTTTATAGCATCTGAAATGTTCTCTACTCCACTTTGAACATATTTAACTGCTCCATGAGAAATATCTTTTAGATCATCCATAGCAGTTTTTAAAGCGACTTGAGAATGGTCAAGTGCAATGACAACTGTGTTTGTAGTTCTATTAATTCTTTCCAAAATTAATCTGGTAACACCACCTGCCCCACAAGCTAAATCTACAATTCTCATATCAGAAGCAACATCTGCCATATCAATTAATCGCGCATTGAGTTCAGCATAAAAACTGTTTTTAGAAAATGTAGAAAAATTGTAATCGCTTGTAGTCATAAAAAATTATTTTCACTATAAATTTAAGTTGATTATACAGCGGTAACTATTATTTGTTAAATAATCAATTAGTCTTTGGAGAAACAAATTTAATGTTACGGCCAAAAATATTTAAACTAAAAGAAATTACCACTATAGCTGTTGCTAATGTAAAAGCTCTAGAAATACCTTCAGTAAATGCGAATCTGATTTCTGAAATTTTTTGAGGGTCAGATACTGATTCTAAAATAGATAAATTTGGCTGAAAACCCATTGAAGACATGGTTAATACAACTACAGAAGTGGCAACAGCTGTACCAGTCAAATTACCAGCAGTTCTAACCATACTTATTACAGAAGTGACTACACCATATTTTTCTGAAGAAACCACACTAACTATAGAACTTTGATTTGGAGATTGAAAAATTCCATTTCCTGCACCTGCAAAAAAATGTATAACTAAAACCATCAATTGAGTAGAATTTACAGTTAATGTTGTACTAATAAAAATAGCAAATCCCCAGCAAAAAAGACCAAAAAGAGTAGGCCATTTTGTACCAAATTTATCAGAAATTTTCCCACTAAAAGGACTAGTAAGTGTCATCATTATAGGCATCGGTGCAGATAATACTGCCGCCCTAAATGGAGACAGATCCATCACTTGAATTATATAAAAAGGCATTAAAAAAAACACTGAAGATCCTGCCATAAAAGTTAAAAAGCGACCTAAAGTACCCACAAAAAAAATCGGATTTTTAAACAACGAAAGATCAATCATTGGATAATCAAAGGCTCGTTCTCTCCAAACAAACAAAATCAAACAAATCACTGAAATTAAAAATCCGCTTAAAACTGGAAGGCTTCCCCATCCAAGAGTATGAGAAAAAGTCATAGCAAGTAAAAATGAAGAAAGAGTTGCCGCAGAAAATATAGCTCCATACCAATCAAATTTTGAATTTACCATTGGTGTTACTGAAGAGTTTTTTTGAATTACGAATAGTGATAAAAACAATCCAGCACTTGATACCAAAACACTAGCCATGTAAAGAGATCTCCACCCGTATTCAGAAACTAAGTAACCACTTAACAAAGTACCCAGCAACCCCCCCATGCCGATTACTGAAAGGTACAATCCTAAGGCAAGCCCTCTTTCAGATTTTGGAAATGCTTCAACTAACAAAGCCATTCCGTTAGCTAAAATCATAGAAACAGCAATTCCTTGAATTGCTCTAGCAATTAACAACATGGGAAAGTTTTGGGATACTGTAGCTACAATACCACCAATTACAAAAACTACTAATCCTGAACAATAAACAGATTTTCTTCCAAAAATATCAGAAAACCTGCCCATAGGAAGAAGTAAAGAACTAATACACAAAGTGTAAAGCAAATATACCCACTGAACAGTAGGTATGTCTGCATTAAATTCAGCAGACATACTAGGCATAGCAATATTAGTACCAGTTTGATCTCCAACTTGAACAAAAATTACTACTGAAATAGAAGAGTATACCCACCATTTATATACATTTTGATTCTTAGAAAAATTCAA
>Ga0310343_10000765_pt1 | contig 15728 bp, 9 predicted proteins | sample HC15DNA2025_MG_FD_203519 | JGI IMG/M metagenome (GOLD analysis project Ga0310343, IMG submission 203519) | Marine microbial communities from station ALOHA, North Pacific Subtropical Gyre - HC15-DNA-20-25_MG | ecosystem: Environmental > Aquatic > Marine > Oceanic | place: Pacific Ocean: North... | reverse complement strand
AACAAACGCGATGACGACGACGACGACGACGACGACATCGCGCGCAGCGGGAGCACCGGATCGCCGAACGTGTTTTTCACCCGCGTCTGGAAGTGGTCCTCGAGGTGATCTTCGCCTTAGTCTTCTTAAGAAACGAGTAGAAGGAGTTCAAAAATTTCTCAAGAGTTCAGTCCCAGAATTCATAACGAACAACTGCGCGACAAAATATGAAGGAGATAACGAGAAGAAGACGAGTGAAAATACCACGACCACGACGAAGAGAAGAGAGAAAAGATTGAGGAAACCAATGCGATCGATCTTGACGGCGTCTATTTCAGAACAAAATAGTATTAACAAGAACAAGAACAACAAGATGAATTCGGAGACGACGGCTGCTGAAAGTGAGACCGATGAAAATGTCACGCTTCCAGATCCAAATTCATACGGATTTAAAGCCTTACAAAGGAGATTTAACGATTTATCTTCGAACAAAGTTGAAATTACCGGTGAAGATATCCGCGTCGCGTTGGAGAAGTTGAAGTTCCCAGCCTCGCGAGACTCCGTCTTGTCGTTTATGAACAAAATAACCAAGAAGAGAAAGGAAAATTTTGAAGATTGTCCAACGCTATCGTTTCGAGAGTTTCAAATCTACGCGATAAAACGAGAACGAGAACTTCTGAAAACGTTTCGACAGTTTGATAAACAGAATTTGGGGTATTTGACGCCGTGGCAGTTGAAACGAGTGCTGTTCGCGCTCGGGCGATGGGGGGCGACGAACAAAGAGGTGGATTCAATGGTAGAACGGATAAAACGAGGTGAAGGGGCATTTAGTAAGGGAAAGGGATTGTTTTCGCCGGAATCACTCCCGAAAAGTTCAGATGGAAAAGGCGGTTTCGTCTCCATGGGGAAAGCAATCGATTTCGCCGAGTTTCGAGATTTTCTGTTGCTCTCTTCGGCGGCAGATTTGGGAGATGTCGTCGAGGTGTGGGGACGAAGTATGACGGATCTCAATCACTCTTTCGTAACCGTTCCTAAAGGTGTGTCCGAAAACGAAAAGAGGAAAGCGCAAGCGAAAGCTGTGTCTTTGCACTTACTCGTCGGGGCGATTTCCGGTGGCGTATCGCGCACCGTCGTCGCTCCTTTGGAGCGCGTAAAGATTGAATACATGCTCGATTCCACGAAAATTACCACCGATGGTGGCGTTTTGGGTTCCTTAAAACGCATCGTTAGAACGGAAGGAGCACCGGCACTCTTTCGTGGTAACTCTTTAAACGTTTTGAGGATTGCGCCAACCAAAGCGGTTGAGTTCTTCGTCTACGACACGTTCAAAGCGAGACGGTTGAAAATGAAGAAAGAACATACCGACAACAATAATACTAGTAATAATAATTACAAAACTGCAGTGGGAGATTTGAGTGGAGGTGAACGCATGATCGGTGGGTCCATTGCGTCTATGTGCGGGACTGCTTTGACGCATCCAATCGATACGCTTCGTTCGCGCGTCTCCGGGACCGGCATGCGCCTCGAAGACGCTTGGTCGGAACTCATAAAAAACGAGGGCCCAAAAGCGTTGTGGAAAGGTTTGGGCGCGAATATGATTCGCGTCGCTCCTTACGGCGCTATTAACTTCTTCGTGTATGATTATTGCAAGCAGCAATACAAAAAGTTTCGCGTTCATTTCCTCCACGAAGACGAATCGACTCTATCGCAATCCTCGAATCCTTTACCGACATTATGTTTTGGCGCGCTTGCGGGAGCTGCTGCGCAAACCGGCGTCTACCCGATCGAGCTCGTGCAGCGTCGCATGCAAGTTCAAGGCATGAAAACTCTCGCCCAGGGGGCAAAGAATGCGACGCAATACAAGAATGTCGTGCAGGGTATCGTGAAAATCGCGCAAACCGAGGGTATCCCTGCTCTTTATGCCGGTTTGATTCCAAACTATACGAAAATTTTCCCCTCTGCCGCGGTGTCGTTTTACGTCTACGAGTTGTTGAAAGAACTCTGGGGACTACAGTGATAATGATGATGATGATGATGATGATGATGATGATGATGATGATGATGATGATGAGAACAAGAACAAGGAAGCGAAGAAGAACACGTTGTATAGAAGTCTTACCTGCTCGCGTAATGAATGCCGTGATGTCTTTTTTACCTTCTTTCTTTGCGCGCGTTGGTATATTTCTCTTTTCCTTTTCTTTTTCCCCAAAAAATTGGTTGCACTTTTTCCCCAGGGGAGAAGCGCTGATTTTTGCAAGAAAAACGAGAGAATTTTCGATGGGATTGTTCGGAAACAAGAAGAAGAAGGAGGACGTGGCGTCGTCGCCACCTGCCGCGACGCAGGAGGAATTAGTCGCGATGGTGAGGGCAAACAAGCAAGTTAAATATTACGAGTACGGCGAGGACGAGGATGTTTTGAAGCAACAAGACTTGAAACATTTGACGAAAGGCTGCGCGATCGAATTGCCTCGTTTTGTTGTAAACGCGGAAAATGATTTAGCGTCTTCTGAAGACAATCAACTCGAAGCGTCTCCGATTACGGTGTACGCGACCGAGTATCAAGAATCGAACGCTATGAAGATCGCCGCGAACAAGACGTTTTGTTGTTATGGCATTCGTAACGGTTTGGTGCGAGTGTTGAGCCGAATGAGTCAATCTCGGTCGCTTCTCAGAGGACACGAGAAGCCAATCGCGAGCATGAGTTTTTTACCATACTTCAAAGGGGAAGAGAACGTTTTAGCGACCTTGAGCGAAGACGGAACGCTGTTTGTGAGGAGACTGAACGAGGACGAGAGTTCGGAAACGATCAAGGACTCGACGTTGATGAAATTGGACGTTTCGAGCGAAGCCGCCGGCGTGAGCGGAACGACAACTTTGTCCGCGACGAATGACTCTTTAATCGTGCCGAGCTTTTGCTGGGTGGTGGTTGCTAATGCACCCAATAAAAATAAAGCGCACTTTGTGGTTGCATACGGGAACGCTTTATTTAAATCTTCCGTAGATTTGAATGAAGATGCCGGTGGTCAGTCGCCGATTCCGTTTGAAGAAAGAGTAGACTTGGATGGCCCGATCACTTCGATTGACGCCACACAAGGTATTATACCGAACTCGCGAATAATCGTCGCGACGACTGAAAAGGAAATCTTGGTCTATGAGTTAGAACCGCGAGGTTTAGGATTTACGAAGACGGCTGGTTATGAAAAGTTTCCGCTCGAGAATAAAGTAATCATCGCGGCGAGATGGTTGAGTGAAAACATGTTGGCTGTAGCCACAGCGTGCATCAACCAAGATACCGATATCAAGAATTACATCGAATGTTTCCGGTACAGCCAAAAGGGGTATCTGGTACCTGGTTCTGATCTTCAAATGACGCAAACGATTGGGATTGAAGATTCTTCGGAGTGTTTCTGGAATTCTTTTCAATGCGTAAGCGTCTGGTACAAAAATCAGACATGCTTTTTGTTTGCAGATTCCAAGAGAAACGTTGTTTACGCGCTGTCCGTGAATATTTTCGACACCGAGGGTTTGGAACCGTTTAACTACATTTCTCAATTTAGTGTTTCGCAACCGATTTTATCACTCGTAGCACTCGACGTTTCGGATGAAGACGACAATGTGCAGAGTGCGCAGTTTGGTCTCTTTTGCATGCAAACGGGTGCGATTCAGCAATTGCGTTTACCAATGTTAGATTGCGTACGATTGTTGCCGAAGGGTCCAGATGATACTTTATCGCTTGAAGACGTAAAGATTACAACCGATGCTCCACCCCAACGCGCTGCCTCGCCGGCTGTTTCGCCGGCTGTTTCGGGACTCTTGACGCCGGATATGTTCATGAAATCTCGGTCGCAATCAGCGAGCGCAGAGGACCTCACACCGAGCTCTCCATCAATGAGCAATAAACCTCTGCCTCCCGTTGCGCAGCAACAGGCGAGTAAACCGGCTGCTGCGCCTGCTTCAACTCCGGTTACTACTACTACTACTACTACTACTGCAGGTGGCACCAGCGGTGGTGATAGAGAAGTCGCGAAATTACTCAGAGAACTTAAGAATGAACTCAAACAAGAACGCGAAAAGTTGCGAAAGGAACGCGACCAAAGAGACAACGCAGAGCGCGAGCGTCAAAAACAGTTAATTGCGTTAATGTCGCAAGCAACCACGAAAGATTTACCAACCGCAATATCTCAGATAGTTTCGGATCAGTTGGGTGAAAATGCCGCCGCTATGCAAGCTGCGCTGGCAACGAACGCGGCTGCTTCACAACGCGCCGCCGTCGCTGCCGCGAAGGAAGTGGTGCAAACGACTCTTCAATCTGAAATTCGACAAGCTATGCAACAAGTTATGATTCCAGCATTTGAACGATCGACGCAAAACATGTTTAACCAAATTGCAAACACGTTCGAACGCTCGATAGGTGAACTTAACAGCGAGCTTATGCAAATTAGGGACCAATCGGTGCAAGCAAACGCCATGCCTCTCGTCCAAGAGTTGCAAAGAACGGTGAACGAAATAAGAAATTTGCCTCAGTCTTTAGATTCTGCGCTCAAGTCTTCCGTTTCCAACGCATTCAGAGGTATGGGACAACAGCAACAACAACAACTTGGTTCTCCGCAAGGAATGTTTCAGCAACAAAATCCTCCTCAATCTGTTGGTGGAGGAGGCGTGCGTTCACTCGCCGACTTGGAGCAACAGAAACTACCGCCGCAAGCGCCGGTTGATCCCACCGTAGAGATTAAGAGATTGTTGAATACCGGCAATCTCGAAGCCGCATTTTCTCAAGCTCTAGGAACTTCCAATCTCGAAATTGTCTCGTGGTTGTGTTCTCAAGTAGCTTCGGAGAGCGTGTTTGGACAACATCCCTGTCCGTTGTCTCCATTTGTGTTGCTTTCGCTCGCGCAACAACTCTCTTCGGATTTGACAACGAAAGATGCGGAGAGAAAACTCGATTGGATTCGCGACACATGCTTAGCTATTGATCCGCAAGATCCTGCGTTAAAGTTACACGTGCGGCCGGTATTAACGTCAGTTTACGAGTCTTTACGAAGGCTAGGATCGAGTTCTCAGAGCATCTCGCCAAGCGTAAAAGCCGCCGCGCGTTTGGTCGTGCACGTGGTAAACAGCTTACTAAGCGCATGTCCGTAAGACACATCTAAAGTTATAAAATAACTACAACTACATCTCTAAACTATACCTATGTATGTTAAGAAAATCTAAACGATTTCGCTCAGAATATCTCTTTTCCTATTTCTATACGACCTCAACAGTTCAACGTCGGTTTCATCCATGTTTGTTTCTTCCATTAATCGTTTGAAGATTATTTCAATCTTCAAGTCTTCGTCCGACGTAAACCTTTGCGAAAGAATTTCCTTCCCTCGTACTCTCACCGCGGCTATCGCCATGTCGTTATCCCCAGATATCTCGTTGAGTACGAGTAACGTCGTGTTGTCCACTTTCGCATTTGGACTGAGAATAAATCGACGCCGTTCTTCGTTAGCGTGGCCATCGTCGTCGTCAACATCCCCTTCGTCTTTCTTCTTTAATAAACCGAGCGTTCGTTTGCATTTGTATTTCATCGTGTCCCACTTTGTATCGTTTTCATCTGCGCCGCAGAGTTCTTGGTACCAGTTCAAGCACTCGTCGACATTTTCCCACAACACGATTGAATTGTCCGGGTTTACGTTCGGTAAAAAACCGTAAAACAACAAAAAGTGTTGGTCATTTCTCTCACCGTAAGATAAAATCAGCTCTTCGTTTTTCCTGATGTTTCTCTTCGCCTCGATGACAAACGCGCTCAAATCCTCCGTCACTCTCCATGTCACGTTTACTTCCTCATCCACGGACGAATGGTTCAGCAAATCTGCGATTGGAATCATGACGCGTCTTGGCGCTCTTCTGCCTTTTGCGTCTTCAATTCTGAATGTTCTTGAAAATACTTGACTCACCGCCCAGCCGTACTCTTCTTCTTGGTCGCCGCTGGAAACTTGTTTTCGATATTTCATCAACTCCGTCTTCGCGTCATGGTCGCCCATGGCCTCGAAAAAAGCGCTCACAAGTTCGTACCGCGCATCGTCATCTCTATTGTTACCATAAAAGCAACATTTATTTGCTATACCAATGACCTCCTTCGGCAATGCGTTCACGTACGCCGTCTTCAATTCTTCTTCATCGTAATCAGCATCGTAATCATCAATTCTCCTATTTCTCCTCCTCTTCCTTCGTAACATAATAATCTGTTTGGCTAAACTTGACGACCAATCAAAATTCATGGAATCATCCGTAAACACTCTCCCGTCATCTTCTGATAACGAAACGCGGAATATTTCGTCCTCAGCTTTGATGTCTCTTTCTGCGAATAATCCTCTGACGTTCGTTGTTTCGTTGTATCCGAGGGCGGCGGATGAGTTCGACGCGGAGGTAACAAACTCTCGAAACGTTTCGTCGTGTGGACCGGAGCTATGACTCGCGGAAGGAGAGGAAGAAGAAGAAGCGAGAGCGACTTTACGATGGCAACGACGAGGACGAAGATAACACAACCCGCGAGAAGAACAGCACCGCTCGTAACGCGTGGCAGCCATCCACGCCATTCTTCTTCTTCTTCTTCTTTTTCGATGTTCGTCGCGAGGAAAAGAAAAAAATGAAGACTTTTGCACATGAACTCGAAAAGAAAGAAGCGGCACAAAAATGGTCGAAAAGAATGACGCGAGTTTACGCACACACACACACACACACACACACACACACGCACACATGTGAAATTAAAATACGCGAGTATTAACTTGCGCTCGATAGATTGAAATCCCTCCCTCGTCCGAACTTGTCAAAGTCATCTTCTCGTTGGCGTTGGCAAAAACAACAGATCCTTTCTCAATCGCAACATCGTCGTTGATTTTCCCTTTCCCGTTTTTCACGAGTAATATCGAAGGCCCTTGACTGACAGTCATTTCTGCGGTATCCTCTTTGGCGCACGAGACGACTTCCAACTCGAACTCATCGAATGGTGGCGAATATCGCGTCGTGTTTTTATCGATGACATCTCCAGTCAGAACCTCCGGTTTCCCCAACTTGTATGTCAACATGTCGCATAAAATTTCCGTATCTCTCGCTTTCGGCGTCAAACCGGCTCGGACGACGTTATCACTCGTTGCCATGACTTCCACGCACTCGCCGTCTAAATACGCGTGCGGCTCGTTTGCAGCCATGTATACCGCCTCCCCTGGTTGTAACTTGATGTAATTCAACAAGTACGCACACATGACGCCGACGTCGTCTGGATATTGCGCGTTCAGCCTCAACGCTAACTCATCTCGTTCGTCTTTTTTATTCTCTGCTTTTAATCGTTTGACGAGAGTTTGCACTTGTGTAGCCACCTCCTCTTTCTCTGCCAACATGACTTTCGTGAACACATGTTTCATCTGTGCTTTCTTATCTTCTCTCATCGCATCCATCTCTTCCATACGAATCCCGGTCAACGCTCGCAGCTCCGGGCACTTCTGCAACGACTCTTTCGGTTCGGAAACAAACCCACTCAAGGCTTCGAATTCGGTCACCGCTAAGGCCATTTCTGGTTTATGGTTCGCGTCTTTATACATGTGTGGTTTTTCCTCGTGCAATCTCTCCGCTAACTGTTTATCTGGGTGCGCTTGTATCGAAAGGGCTTTGGCGACGGATAAAACTTTCAGCAAGAACGGTACATCGTTCCCGAACCGTTGTTGGCACTTCTTCCCTAACGCCTCCTCCGCGTTCGATTCCACGAACGATTTCAAATGTTCTCGTCGTTCGTTTTTAATCACGTTCAAGCCGCTCGAATGCGTTCCCATCCACATCTCCGCGTGCGGTTTCTCTTTCGCAATCGGTTCTTCTCTGTTTAACGAACCCAGTTGTGCCACCGCGCTTTGATCGCCAACGATGCCCCAATCGTAGTGCTGTATGGCACATTTGAGTTGGACCAGAGAACCCCTCTTCGTCGTCGTCATCTTCTTTTCTTTTCTTTTCTTTTCTGACGATGATGACGATGATGATGATGATGATGCGACCTCGTGATTTATTCTTACGACGACGACGGTCTCTTCTTCTTCTTCTTTTTTTTTTTTCGAGTTCTTTTTTGGCATGATTTGGTGGTGTTGAAAAAAAGGGAAGAAGAGGCAAATAAAATAAAAAGAGGTTTTTGGTGTTCCTTACCCACAAAAACACTCTCACTTCTTGGTGTCTGCTTTGAACGCCGTGCTCTTTTTTTCCCTCTCGCCGCACGATACATATACACATATATATTATACACACACACACACACACACAATAGGCGCGCGCCATGAAGAGAGGCACGCAAAAGTTGACCATGGACATGTTCCGCTCGAGAACGAAAACCGGGAAACGAGAGGCGAAAAATCTCTTGTTTCCACTCGCGATGCGGTTGACGAGCGAGGACATCGTCGAACGACCGAAATGGTTGAACGCGATGGAGAAAGTGAACCCGGCGAAAACGGCGGTTGGGGTGGACAGTTTTATGGCCGAGAAGAAAGGAAAAATCACGTATCCCGAGGATAAGTTGATCAGAGCGTATTATAATCGAAGGCCGTTGGCAAAGTTGGAAGCGATCGACATGCACGCCGGAGAAGGAAGAAGAGGAGGAGACGAAACGTCGTCGACGTCAACGTCGTCGAGCAGACATTTCGTGCGACAGTTCGCATTGAGACAGTTAGAATACATGAACCAAATCGCGCAACCGCCGATTAGGACGAAGAAACATCCAAAAGGACGAAAATATACGGAAGAAGAGGCTCGCGTGTTGGTTGAAAAAGAAGCCGAAGAAGAACGGCGTTTACTCGCGAGGAACCGAGAAGGCGATGAAAATCCATTCATACCAACTCTCATTAGTAAAACAAAAGTCGATCCGAACCTGTTGGAGGAAATTAATAAAGAAGAGGAGATGTATTGGCAGAAAAATAAGGAGATTAAGGCGATGGAAGATTTAAGTGGAGGTGGATCTATAGTCGGTAGATTTAGTCGAGGGGCGACGCGAAAGAAACGAGAAGAACCGCAAGGAGAAGGACAACAAACGACGACGACGAAGACGACAATAACAGCGAAATCTAGCAGTCCATCGTCCTCCTCGGCAACATCTGATGCTGCTGCTGCTTCGCCAACATCGAAAGTAGACGTTTAGTAAAAAATAATTGGTATACTTTAATTACATTAAAATTCACCCTTCGGCGTGCCAGACGTTGTTGGTTTTCGTAAACACGACTTCCCGCATGATATGTATTTTGTTGTTGCTACCGCTATCGCTACTCTTCTTCTTCGTGCTATTTCCATCTACCATCATATCGAATCTAAATTCCACCGGTCCTCTCGTTTGATCCCCGGATATTCCTCGATATTTCCCTTCTTTTAAAATCTCAATCTCTCGTTTCATCGTGTTCCACCTCTCTTGGTCGTCAATCGTTCCTCGCAAACTCTCTAGGAAATACACTCGGTCGTCTTCCTCTAAATCCGGAGGCGCGAAGAGTTTCACAAACTGTTCGATTTTATCTTCCTGGCACACTTTATGCAAGACATCGATGTACAGTTTCAACTGCGCGTTCGATATCGGTCCAGACTCGTACAACGTCTTCCCTTCCTCTCTCGTCGCCATTTTTTCCAGAGACGAATACACGAATTCTTCTTCTTCTTCTTCTTCTTCTTCTTCTTCTTCTTCTTCTTCGTTGGTATTGTCCTTTGGTTTCGTCGCGACCAAGTAATCCCTCGTCCCTCCCATCGCGCTCTTCTTCTTCTTCTTCTTGGCCTCCTCCTCCTCCTCCTCCTTTTTTTTCTTCACCATGACGTGTTGTTCTTATTCTTCTCAATACTACGACAATATGCGTGAAAAGATGTGTGAAGGTGGTGGGGTGTAAAAAGCGTACTCTTAAATACTAGGGGTTCATTATTCACCTAAATGCCAAAAAAATCAAAAACTCCCGACGAGCAAAATAATGAAAAAAAAAAGGACTCCCCTACAAAAAACGCCCCCACAAATTAAGACGCGCACACACACGAATAATTATGAAGACCAACAACAATAACAACAACAACAACAACAACAACGAAGACGCGTTGAAAAGAGACGTGCACGAAGCGCTGTTAAACGCGAAAGTGATCGCGTTCCCGATCGCTGTTCGACAAGCGTGGCACTCCTCGGGCACGTACGACAAAACGACGAACACGGGTGGGTCGAACGGCGCGACCATGCGATTTTCACCAGAAAAGGACGACCCGGCGAATAACGGTTTAGGAATAGTTCGAGACATGCTCCACGAGGTGAAAAAGCGCCACCCGACGGTGTCCGAGGCGGATCTGTACACCTACGCTGGTGCATTGGCGGTGGAATTTGCCGGCGGACCTCACATCCCGTACCTGTTCGGAAGGACGGACGATTCCGATAATAAGAGATGCCCCATGCATGGACGGTTGCCGGACGGGAGCAAAGGAAAAGAGCACTTACGAGATGTGTTCCACAGAATGGGGATGAGTGATCGAGATATCGTCGCGTTGAGTGGTGCACACACGCTAGGGAGATGTCACTTTGTTAGAAGTGGATACGACGGTCCGTGGACGCACAATCCGCTAAAGTTCGACAACGAGTATTTTCGAAATTTGATCTCATTAACGTGGATACCAAGAGCGTGGGACGGAGAATTGCAATATACGGATAAAGAAACGAAGAAGCTGATGATGTTACCGACAGATGTGGCGTTGATAAGAGACGAAACGTTTAGACGGTACGTGGAATTGTACGCAAAGGATCAAGAGGCGTTTTTTCGCGATTTTGCGGACGCGTATTCTCGTTTATTGGCGTTGGGTGTTCCGCACTGCTGTCCCCACATGCAAGCGCAAAAAGTGGGCGAAATGAAACGGAAATCGGCCAAGTTTCGCGAGAGTGCCATGCATGGAGTCGTGGAGATTAAAAAGTTAGCAGAAGGAGCGGACGTTAGAGAAGGCGACCCGGGAAGCTGGAGGACAGCGTTGCATAAAGCGGCGTATTGGGGACACGCGCATACCATACAAACCTTGCTCGATTTAGGAGTCCCCCTTAACGCACAAGATTCCGATGGTGATACCGCTTTACACGATGCCGCGAGGTTTGGACACGTGGAAGTAGTGAAACAGCTGTTGAACGCACGAGGAATTGATATCGGGTTAAGAAATAGACAAGGATTGGATGCTTTAGGATTGGCTAAAGAGTACGGTAAACGAGACGTCGCGGATGCTTTGGAACAGTTCAAAAGAGGCGGTGGAAGCAGATTATAGATCGATGTGCGTTCAACAATTAATACTCCACATCTAAAGTCGCCGATGGATCTCGCATAAGTAACACGAACAAATTCCCTTTATCGCCTCTGCTAATTCTCAACTCCTCGTCGACGTACGTTGTGTCTAATTTGCCTTTCGCGCTTTCCGGTGCATTAATCTTTATCAATCCGGAAAACAACCCAAACTTTTTGAACTGCACGTCCACGCTCGACTTCGTCGTTGGCGTTAACTCTGCGCTCACTTGGTTGTAAAACGGCGCGGATTCGCTATTAAATGCTCGCAAATTCTTCGCGTCAATGGTTTGATAAATCGGCCCGCTCGGGCGAAATAGTTTTGGTTTGCTTAAGCCTAGAATCGAAGCGGACGTCGTATACATCAACTCCCACTTCCCATTAATGAACTTGCTTTCCAACGCGTTTTTGCGTTTCTGCGTGTTTTCGACATTTCGAGCGAGCGCGTCGATTTCTTCCTTGTCTTCTTCGGTGGCAACCGCGCCTCTCTCTACGGTTGAGATTTTACTCAATAAAGCTCCTTTCATATCTTCCACTTTCACCCCAGATGACGTTGGAAAGGATGATGGCAACAAAGACTTCTTCTGCATCGACCGCAACGTCTCCTCCACTTCCGATGATTTCTGTTGCGCGCGCTCGAATGCTTCCTCCAAAAATCCCGCCCGAATCATCGTCGTCGTCGTCGTTTGACCCCGCGTACTCTTGTTGTCGCGTCGTGCAGCGTGCGATTGGTTTGTTGTTGTTCCAAAACGTCGACGCAATACTATTTTCTCCTTTCCAAAACAACCGCGAGAAGAAGAAGAAGAAGAAGAAGAAGACGGCGCTCGAAATGCAAAACGCTCCATCTTTCTTCCCTGCGTTCCTATGAAAAATGGCGTGGGTGTTGCGCGGTCTTTTTTACGAAAGAATGAGAGTGAGAGCGTGTGAGAGTGGTTGCGTTGTGAAGAGTTGTCTCGTCTAATAAAAAATACACTCGGCACTCTCCATGATCGATGCGCTACAGAACCCGCGTTTCCCTCCTGGACAGGAGTGGCTGGAATCACACCTACGCGCACAATTTGCTCTGGGCATACCTTTCGCATTTGCGGGTGTTTCTGGGTGTTTCTCGTCGTAACAGTACCCGGGTTTCGGAACCGGATGCCACGCAGTCTTTGTGCAGACTAACCCGGGCGCACAGTTTTTGCAGACGTCATCTTCATCTATACTTTCGTCTTCTTGCAAACACGGTTCGCCCATTTTGTGCGTCGTGTGGCGTTCTTTCAACCAGGCCTCCAACCGGTCGCCTTCTTTATCGTCCCTGAACGATTGCCCTTCGTTTGGTGCCTCGCTGTTGTAATAGTGATAGTACACGTTGCCTTTCCATCTACGGAAAAAACCATAGACTTTGACTTCGTCGCATAACTCCGTAGCTAAGAGTAAACCGTAAAACCCGTTCGAGACGACGCCTTTGTCCGTATATGAGATGGCCAACTCGTGAAAATCTGGGTCGATCGCGAACAACTTCTTCTTCACGTTAACATCGTCTTCATGTTTCACTTTAAATCTCGTCCATTCGTCCAATGCGTCTGGAGTCGTGCAATGTTGCAACACCATTTCCTCTTTCGTCTCCCTAAAGCCCATGTGTAATCTATTTACTAATCTGTAATCCGTTCGCGAGCCTACTTTCTTCTCAAAACCTTTAATAGGCCCCGCGTTCAAGCGAATAATAACATCCGCGCTATCAATATCTTTACCTAAATCGTACGCCAACAACGTCCCTCCGTTTCCGATGACTGCGCACACGCCCTTCTTTTTAAAACTATTCCTATTTTCACCCAACAACGTCAAACGCACCTCGTCTTCTTCCGGTATGACTCCAATCAACTCTTTCTTTGCCTTGCCTAACGAGTAATGCTGCAATGTATCTCTTAACTTCTTCCTCGGAAACGGAATCTCCTCGTTTATTTTTCTTCGGCGTCTGTTCATCACGAAGGACCCTTTGAACGATGACGACGACGACGAGACATCAAAATCATCATCATTCGATGCTGAGATTTCCTTCTGCCGTTTCTCCCCTAACTCTCTCAATTTGGTAACAACATTCTCATTCATAAAGCCCAGCTGTTTCGATGCGCCCGTTCCAGCGCCGCCAATCCTATGCCCGCTTGGTTTTTTATTCGGTGCACGTTTGTGAACAGAATGATGGTCCGGTTGTTCTGCAATTTTACTCTCCTCGGCGTCATCATCAATATCATTATCTGTTTCTTCTATTGCCTCTTCTGAATGTCCGAACGCGCGGTCATTTCCTTGCCGATGATTATTATAATCTGTGACTGAACTTGATGATGATGATGATGATGATGATGATGATGATGATGATGATGACGGTTTCAAAACGTCGTATCTCCTTTGATGCGAACGATGAGTGGATTTCTGTTCCCGAGAAGCGACGAAGAGAAACGAAAGCAACGAGAGGGAGAGACAGACAAGAAACTTTACTCGCTGTCGACGATGACGGTAATCCGTCGTTCTCATTACGTGGCGCGCGCTTTATTACGAGTTTATGGTGAGTGAAGCATAAACAACAGGTACAATGTGTTACGTTTAAAAAGTGGAGATTTCATGTTGAAAGCGCTTCTCGCCCTTTAAAAATTTTAAGTAGTTTTACTATTAGTACTACAACTGATCCTCCAAACCGCCACCTTTCGTGTTAACTCTACTCTTCATTAACTCGAACGACTGACCTGGAGACATGGCGGTCGCGCCAGCTCTAGGAGACGTGGCCATCAGTTGGACGCTATCTCCCCTGGCCAACTCCTCTTCCGAGAGGGAACCACCATTTTTCTCCAGATCGACCATGACTCGATGATTGGATGCATTTGCTACTAAAGGATTTCTATCGCTATTGTCATTGTCGCTGTCGTCATGGTCATCATCATCGTCATCGTTCGTGAACTTGACGTATTTCATTTTACCTTTATTCTTTGAATCCGTTCCATTCTGGGGGCTATTATCACCTAATCCTCCTCCTCCTGCGCCTGCTACGGGCGAGTTAGGAACCGACCCGTGTCCGCCTTTTCCCAGGCATCGATTAAATTTTCTCTGTATCCACTCGGTGTTGATTTCGATGAACGTTTTGATATCGTACAAAACGTCTCTGACGTCGAACAAATCAAACAAATTATCCGTCAATTTTCTTCGTGACATAGTTGAGTTCAACCCGATGTTATACCCGCCCACCGGTCCTATGCCTCCATCTGCTTTATATTCATCCGCTGGAAACGCATATAAATGCAGAATCGCAAAGAAAAACATTTCAACGCAAATTAAAAACTCTTGAATGGCATTCGCGCAATCCGCTTCGTCGTAATCCGACCACGTTGGATCGATCCAATTCACCCTAATGATGCCTCCATTGACTAATAACGCAATCAACACGGATTGCCAGAAACTAAAGAAAATTATCGCTTTCACGCTCGCAAACTTATAAAAAGGACTAATCGGGGCCAATTCTTCTCTTGTCGCCCGATACAACAAAACTAAGCAATACATCGCCCATGCCGCGCTCAAGTTATTCACTGACACTAAATAGGGGTACGCGACGTATGGATTCCCAATCTTCCCGTCGCCGTACACTCCTTTCGCTTCGGTCAGAAACGCAATCGACGCACAAAACGGTCTCAATGTCACAAACTGTATGATTCCGTGTCTACAAAACCTCAAGAACGGTTCTCCTACCCTCGGCGGTCCTAATACAATGCTTATCGGCCACAAATGATGCTGCCTTGGCTTTCTCGCCAACGCATGTTCCAACCCTGGCACGCAAAACTCCTGCAAATATACCATGCAATAGGTATAAAAGTTCCACACCACGTAGGCTTCGTAACACTCACGCACAGTATCTAAATAAATAGTCGCTTTCTTAAATCTCAATGCTAACCAACAATCAATCGCGTACACCGGTACCATCGCCAATATCCGAATAACGTGTTTTTGCAATTTCGGTGCTCGATAGTTTTCCAGGTGTAAAATAACTTCGTAAAAAGTAATCGGTATAGACAACATCGCAAAAACACCGGCGATGAACCAGGCTATGTATAACTTTTCGTAATCGTGTTTGTGCATTTGATACGCGACGACTGGGATGGCAATAAGAATCAAAAGGTTGAGAATCACCCAGACTGTTTTTAATATTTTCCCCAGGATACTTCCAATGCTCCATTGATACGAGGATGTTAAAGGCGCATTTGGGCGAATAGAGTCTGAAACGGACATGCTTAGCCTATCTCTCCCTCTTCCACTCTCTGCTTCGCGCTCGTGCTCGCGCACTTATGTATTAATCTTCTTCTGTTGCGTTCAATAAGAGTACTTTTGCATAGAAAAAATGAGAGAAATCTTTGAAGAAGAACCAAAGCAAACGACAACGTCTATTTTTCGTCCGATTTCGAGAGAGAAATGCACTGGCAGACGAAAATTCAC
>Ga0310343_10000764_pt1 | contig 15732 bp, 15 predicted proteins | sample HC15DNA2025_MG_FD_203519 | JGI IMG/M metagenome (GOLD analysis project Ga0310343, IMG submission 203519) | Marine microbial communities from station ALOHA, North Pacific Subtropical Gyre - HC15-DNA-20-25_MG | ecosystem: Environmental > Aquatic > Marine > Oceanic | place: Pacific Ocean: North... | reverse complement strand
ACAAAACCAGCCAGGCCTTCGCCGTCTTCCTGCCGGTCAAATCCGTCGGCGTCGTCGGCGACGCCCGCCGCTACGAATACGTGGTGGCCCTGCGCGCCGTGGAGACCATCGACTTCATGACCGCGCGTTGGGCGCATTTGCCCTACGACTTCCTGGAGAAGGTCTCCAGCCGGATCATTAACGAGATTCCGGGGATCAGTCGGGTGACGTATGACATCTCGTCCAAGCCGCCGGCTACGATTGAGTGGGAATGATCTGATCTGGCCTGCTAGTAAGGGCTTACTTAAAAGGCCGTCGGCGTGGGAGCGCCGGCGGCCTTTTTGCGTTTTGGGGGAAAGTGTTGGTCAAGATATCAGGAGGCTGCTTGCGGTGGGGTTTGTAAGCGGCTGATTTTTCTGCTTTTATTTCAAGTCATAGGGAATCGAGAAAAAGGATATGACGCCGGCGCGTTCATTGGATATTCGAGTTGGCGTCCTAATTCCTGTTAGAGGCAAATATGAGTCAGGAGCAATCAGAAAGTATGGGGGATAAAATTGCTGGCATATTCCTAAAAGGGTTCTGGCTTTTGGTTGCCGTAGGTATTCTATACAGCTGCATTGACAAGAATACTAGGTGGTTAAAACCCGACTACAGCCAGCCTCATGAATATCTTAGTATTACGGGATACGGCCCCAACGGAGAGAGTATGGAAGGAAATGACCACTCATATAGTGGTGTGGGACTAAGAGAGCACAAAGATAACTTTTTCCCAATTGGAAAAGGCAAATGCTCTGAATATTTAGAAAAAATAACACCAGATAGAGTCAGGCTTTCAATGCGCGCATTTAATGCCTTTTTGAACGATGAGGGCGATTATAATGATATCCGTGTTGCGCATGCCAAGTTGCAATGTGTTGAATATCTTGGAAGAGACAAATCTTGTGAAGATCGATTTATGGATCTCGCTAAGGAAAAAAAAGACCCTCAAGCATCAATGCTGATCATGCTCGAATCTATGACGAGGTGTGACAGAAAGAAAAATATAGGAAAGCATAGGATAATTTCACTAGACAAATAGGATGCTCTAACAAAGCGCTCCTGTCGGACAGATTTTCTGCTTCGCTCCAAATTTGCCGCAGAGCGCAGCGTTAGAAACTTAAGAGGAAGTATGAAAATATCACCAGGAGAATGGCTGCTAGGGATACACAGTCAAATAAATAAATCAGTGTTGGCTAAGAAAGGCAGGCACTGGAGAGAAGACGGTATTTCCGAACGGATTCTTGAAGATTTGGTCGCATCATTTGGCTTTGTAGAAATACAGGCTCCTTTAGGTATCCAGAAAATTGCTTGGGATGCATTTAAATTATCGGGTAATCCAGAATATAGAGCTGGTGATATTGCAGTGCTCGTAAAGTTCAGCTTTGAAAATGGAAATGAGAAAGAAGGCGTTGCTTTTCTCGAGGCGAAAAGAGCCTACCCTAAAAGTGGTGAGTTTGATCAATTAAAGACAGAACAGCTGGAAGAGCACCTGTCCTATACACATGCACACAGAACCTTGTTATATGATTTTCAAACAACTGAAGGTCACTTTCAAAATTTGGAGCTTCAGTATTATTGCGGTCAGTGCCACAGAGAGCACTTTCGAGAGAGCTACGCATCAACTCTTCCAACAGAACAGACCATTTCCCTTGATGATAAATCTAGAGATTTGCTCAAATACTCGCTGCCGTTGTCATACGTTCTGACCACCAGATATCTCAAAGGCTTTGAGCTAGATTACAGTCCCACTGCCGTAAAAATGGCTAAGGGTTTCTTAGATGAAAATGATAGGGGTGGGGTCAAATTCTTGCTGGTTGCGCATGTGTCTTTTGACATGGATCTGGAGCCAGAGCCAAAAAAAGTCCTAATTAACGATAATCACTATCGAAGAATCGATCCAAAATCCCGCGATAATGACCTTGATTCTGGATACGACTTCTAACAAGTCACAGCAGCGGACGGCTTTCAGCCGCCGCTGTGTTTTGCGTTAGGGTTTAAAGGAAGCGGATGCGGTGGATAGAATATTCAACTTATTCATTTTTACTGATGGAAAGCTGGTATTGGAAATTGGTGCTTCGGTTCATGAATACCTGGAAAATGATCAGAAGTCTGAGGAATTCCTGAAAAATCGAGTTTATACAGATTTTGAAACTTGTGAGAAGTATCAATTGCCGTCCTTTCTGCATGATTTAAATAAGGATGGCACACTTAATTATACAAGATACTTTTCAAGAGTTAGACTGGGGAGAGGCTTTGAAGTCTTTGAGGAAATATTTAATGATTATTCTGCAACGGCAGAGCCGCTCGCCTGCGTTACAATAGTAGTTAATGGCAAACCAGAAATTGATATTTCAACAGATCATGCGCCATTTATGTACGGAGATCATCAAGATCACCCGAAAGTAGGCCCCGGAGTCATGAGTGACTACCTGCAAAAATATATGACTGAAGATGGGTTTGATATGCCCACACTAATCCATAATGACTATTTTGGTGCTATCAAACTAACGTTTAACAATAAATACTATGTTTCATGCGTCAAACTCTTGGTTTCTTTCATAGATACAATTGCATATCTCGAGTATGGTGATGAAAAAAATATCTTTGCTAAATGGCTAAATACGTTTTGCAGCTTGAGTGAGGTTAATGTTTCATCTGAAGAGCTGTGGGAGCACCGTAATTCTGTTCTGCACATGACAAGTCTTGATTCTAGAAAAGTGGCCTCGGGAAAGGTGGCGCGAATTAGTTTTTGCGTAGCAGGGGATGGGTATGTGACGCCAGAACAGAATGGAATAAAGTTTTATAACCTAAAGTCTCTGATAGACTGCATAGCGTCAGGACTATCGAACTGGATTCAATCTTACAATGAAAAGCCGGAAAATTTTACAGCTTTTATAGAGCGTTACGATAAAGTTATATCAGATGACCGCCATGCTTTATCGGAACGTGTGCCCTAACAATGCCGTAAAATCGGACGCATTTTTCGTTCGCTGCGCTCACCATAAATGCGCCGGTTACGGCTGGCATTGGGCTTCAATATGAGAAAAGGGATCGACTCGATCGCAGTCCAATTTGGCCTGATCCACGACTGTATTCGCGCATGCATCTTTGGCGATTACATCACGCGCAAGCAGGAAAAGCAGGATGCTTGGTGGAGCATTGCCGATATGTCGTACGCCGATGCTATCGTCTCGTGGAATGGAATTTTTGGTGTTAATTCTCAGGAATCGCACTGGAAGAACTTCACTAAGCAGGAGCCTATCCCATCGGAATCCAAGCTCAAGCCGTTCAGTACTGAACTCCTGTTGCAGCATCTCGGCATGTCGTCCAATGAATGGAAAAAATATTGGCGTACTATGACTCAAATGAGAAACAAAAGACTCGCTCATTTGGATCATGGTTTTTCGATGAAGAGTTATCCGAATATCACGAATGCACTGCACTCGGCCTGTTTCTATCGGACTTGGTTGCGGACACTGATCGAAGAAAAACAGAAGTTTGGTGAAAACATCGCATTCGATGGTCCTGCTAACGATGAGCTGATTCAGCTATTTAGGTCGCAGATTGAGGAAATATGCAAATGACGCCCAACAAGGCGCTTGAGTATGTTCCGGGCCGATGGCCCTTCACCGGACGCCGTTATCTGGGCGCCGCTTAGCTCAGCGCTGGGTGGGAATTGAGTGTTGTGCCATGTGGAGGATGAGTGGAGTTCTTTGCTAATAAGTTTAATGGCAAATTTCTGCGCAACGTTTTGCCTGGCGAAACTGTTGATGTGGATTTTGTGCGCGCAGCCATCGCATACGGTAGCGACGCGTCGACCTTGATCGAAAACTGCCTTAGCAACCGGCGCAGGCTCGACATTTGGATGCGTTACGACCACACCGTGCCAGTCGCACCTCATCTTCTGAGGAAATTGCTCGCCGGTGCATCATCAAACATTTTCTGCTCTCTGGTACCCGATGTGCTCCATTCCAAGGTGATTTGGTGGAAGGGGTACGGCGCATACGTGGGTTCAGCCAACCTAACCGATAGGGCGTGGGTTACCAATATTGAATTCGGAGTGTTTCTCTCGGAGCTCGAGCTTGATGAATCGGGCGGGCTCGAGGAAATTAGCCTTTTTTTTGAGCAGTTAGAACATTGTGACGCTGCGTTGCCACTGACTCTGGAAATTGTCGAGGAACAGGAGCAACTCCAGAAACTGAGACAAGACAGGCTTCACGCAATTGATTGGGAGTCTAAACGGCGTCGCAGCATCGAAACGTGGGGTGGTCCTGCCGAAGTCGCCTCACGCAAAAAGGCACTCGACGCCGGTAGAGCAAAGTTTATAAAGGAGTGGGCCGAAGGGCTTACTTTCCTTCGCGCACTAGCTGAAAAGGCTCCTGAATATCGTCCCAAATGGATGAATGAAGATGTTCCTGCTGCTTGGCAAGCCGATCAATTTTTGCACGCCTACTACTACAACGAGGTTGTAGATGGAGTTCGTCATCCATTTGAAGAGTTCTATTTGAAGAATCGGTCCGACCCAAAAGGTGCTTCTGATCGGGCATTGCGCTGGTGGTCGGGATTGGCAGAGCCGCCATCCCATGAAGACGAAAACTGTCATGTACGGGCACCGATCATTCGGGAAGTTCTGGCAAAAAGAAGGATTAAGGAATTAACGTTAGAGGATTTCGTTCGCGTCTGCCAAGCTAACCATTCCACAATGGATCATGTGAGAAGGATGCGCCTCAATACCTTGGGAGTTAGAGAAGAAGCAGACGAGTTGGCAAGAGGGGCTGCATTCGCTACATGGCTTTGGGGCAAGCGGAATCAACAGGGCGAATCAGTCGTAGATCTACTCCAGTTCGTTCTGGATGGTGGTGGGTCATCGGATTTGCCACGTCGCATTTTCGAGGCTACCCGTTCCGATGAGCGAAGACTTCCCCATTTTGGCATAAACCAAGTAGCTGAGATCGCAGGCTGGGCTCGACCCGAGCTTTCTCCGCCACGGAACGGGCGAACTAGCAAGGGCTTGCGGGCGTTGGGGTTTGATGTTCGCATTTACTGAAAGCAGGGTTAGACCCAGGCCAGCGCCGCCCAACAAGTCGCTGCAGGTGGCGTTGTAGTTCCCCCGCTTTAGTGGACACCTTACATTCAAGGCGTACCCCTATTGTGCGAAAAGCTGCTCTGGTGGCGCGTCGGATTATGGTGAAGCCGGGTAGATATAAAATGGCAGGTAAGCGACAGCACTTCATTCCACAATTTTTGCTGCGGGGTTTTCTGACGAGCGTCCAACGTAGCCAGGAGTATACGTGTGTCTATCGAAGGGGCTCCGCTCCCTTCCAAACAAACATCAAGAATGTGGGCATCGAAGGCCTTTTCTACTCGGCAGTAGAAAATGATGCCGACAGGGTTATAACTAACGCAGAGGACGGCTTCGGCCGTCTACTCGACGAATTAAGGATGAGTGACGGTGATCCGCCAGACGTGGTGCGACTTGCCGAGCTGTTCGCCCACCTAGAGGCTCGCAGCCGCCACTTGCGGCAAAGTTTTTTGCAAACAGGCACACATCTTATCGACGCTCTGCTCCATACAGTATCTGACTCAGAGGTATTCAAACCCTATGTTCGGCGGATGCTGCGCGATGATCCGTCACTGCTGGAAGGTGCCTTCTCCGAAGAACTACGAAAGCACGGCCTACCTCAGGCCGTACTGCCTATGATAATGAGACAGGCGGACGCACTGGTCGAGCAAGCGCTACCTAATATCGCTGCGCAGATGGCTGCGACGGCGACACATTTGCGTGCCGAATTACCGCATCGCTTCAGTGATGCTGCCAAGGTAGGGCATATCAGGGCCCTTGAGCGGGAGGTCTCGCCTGCCAAGAAGGCTGCCATCTTCTCAGCTTTACAATTCAAGGTGACCCGGTTTCCCGAGGCTTCGCTCCCGTTAGGCGACTCAATGGTGGTATTCCACGTTCGCGGGGAGCGGAGCTTCAAACCTTTCTTGGAGAAGGGTGATGAACTAGTGGCTGCCATCCTTCCTATTGCTGCGGATGCAGCGCTAGTCGGTGCGACGAAACCCTATGATCCGGATCTTGGGTTGCTTCGCGATGAGATAGTGCGATGCTCTCTCGAGTTCTTCATCGCAGGTGAAGAGTCTGAGCGAAATGCTAACCTAAGTTCTCGGCTCGGCGAGAATGCCCATCTTCTTTCCAATGGCGAAGTGCGAGAATTGGTGCGGGCTATTGTCGGGGGATAGTGGGTAATCAGGCACGAGAGTTGACGAAGTTCGTAGGATCCTCTAGTAGTTCTGCCTCCACGAGGGCTACGATGTGGCCTACCATTCCCCTTCCGGGCCCGGCCTCGACGTCAACGGCGCGATGTTTAACTCAAACGTTATCTGCCATTGGCTGACTGGAGTTTTTGTGAACTGGACCGAACGTCAGACAGAAATTGATATCTCAGGGAGCATTTTTCCCAAGTTCAGGGATGCCTCGGGAAAGCCGACAGAAAGGTTCTGGTACGTAAAAGACGAATTCATAAGGCACGCTCAGAGTCTTTTTGAGGAAGGCAAGGCGTTTTCGCAGATTGAGGCCCGTCTTGAGGGCAACCGTTGGGTGTGCGTGGGCAAGGCGGTCGCGAGCAGCGACGTAGCGTCACTCGTATGGAAGCTACGGCTCTTCTACCTAAAGAGTGAGAGCATGAGCATTCATTCGTTGTGTACTTATCTTGAAGGAAACATCGCGAACGAGAATGTGCAACGATTCTTCAAGCATATGCGAAACAGCTGGGAGAGGGAACTCGGTCGGCGCGTCCCACTTCTGAAGTTTTACTCAGGCTCCATCAAGACCAACAAGCAGCTAATTGATGCGTTGTTATATTCGGGAAATTTTCATTCCCAGGAAAAGCAAAAGAAGCGATACGATGAGTTGCTGGAGTACATGGACGAGAGCTTGATCCTCATGAGTGCCTACAACGCGATGCACAATGGCTACCAGATGAACCAAATCAGTCGTGCCCTAAGCACGTTGCAGGAAGACAACTTTGTTATATTGTTACCTGATCATCTTCGGCACGAGTGGGATAAAAACTGCCCTTATACGGTGCAGAGATGAGTGGCAGGACCATTGATGAAGGCGTAGCGAATCGAATACATAAAAATGGCGCTGCATCCGAGAGCAAAACCAGTGGCTCGTTTTGCTCTGACTAAGCGCTGACTTTACATTTACAAGGAAGCACTTGAATGAAGCAATGGGGGCCGGTCTTGCTTTTTCCTACCCGCTGACGCGAGAAGCTACGGCCAAGAAGGAAGGGCTTTGGGGTCAAGTCTTGCTTCTTGACTATCCAGCCTCAGGAAGCCCCGGCCCACGGCCGGGGCCATCCCTTCACCGACAACGATCCCGAGCAATCGAAAGCCGCCCGTCCTCGACGGTGACGGACACGGGCGTATCAATGGTGAATCCCGCCTGTTCCAGCCAGGTACCTTTGAGAAGAAGGAAAGGGGTGATCGGGTTGCCGCTGTAGGGCCTGCTTTTCAGGGTGTAGTCCCGGTGACCTTTGCGGACTTTCAGTTTGCGTTGTTTCATGGTCTTGCTCCTGTCGTGCAATTTCTAGGCTGCGTAAATAGGGCGGTCGGGAGGCTAGAAACAGCAACAGGTACTGCTCCGACTATTTCCTGCAAGCAGGTGTTGTATTCGCCGGACCTCCCGGCCATTACGTCCCGGATTTCGGGCACAAAAAAGCCGCAATGCTTCCGGGGGGCGGCTTTGTCCGCCTGTTGGAGTTACCTTCGATTAATATACTGTCAATATGGCCAGTGCGGCTGATTTCAGTGAAGAACGTCTTCAAAGAGGGTGAGCTGGTCGAGGATTCAGTTATCCGGAAATTCCGGATAGTTCGCCAGGAGAGCAACCGGCAGGTCCGGCGCGCGATTGATCACTACAGCCTGAACGATCAAGGTTTGACCGCTCTCACGCTACTGATTTCTTTCCCCCGCGTTACCAAGTCGGCTCAGGGTACATCCACCATAAAAACCCCTTTTCCCGGTGACGGCGGCCACTTTGGATCGTTGAACGCATCGGGCAGCGCCTCAAGCGGCCAGCTGTCGCTGACGATGGTAGGGGTGTCCGGATCGGCGAAGACCTCGGCCAGGTACGCCAGTTGCTCGGCGTCCTCCTTGAACAGCACCCAGCGATAGTGGATGCCCGCTCGGCGTGCCGCCAGGCGTTTTTTCAGGTAGATCCCGCCGCTGGTGGCGAGACCGCCGACCACGCCCTTATCGGTGACCGAGCTGAGCACCGGATTGGTGGTGTTCACGTAGGCGCGGCCGGGGGTGTCGCGGCGGCGCAGGAGATCCAGCAGCGGGTCTTGCCGGTGGTTATCGCCGGGGGCGGCGAAGTTCAGAATGATGTCCGCTTCGATGGCGGCCATGGCCGCCGGGTCCCGATAGTCCACGGTCTGGTCGGCGCCCAGGCGGCGTACCCAGTCGTGGTTGCGCGGGGAGGCGACGGCGGTGATGGTCGCGCCCCAGCGCCGGGCCAGCACCAGGGCGATGGAGCCCACGCCGCCGCTGGCACCGTTGATGCACAGGCGCTTGCCCCGGGCGTTGTCGGCGGAGAGGCCGGCCGCGGCCAGCGCCTGCAGGGCGGTGAGCCCGGCGTAGCCCAGGCCGGCGGCGGTGGCATCGCTGAGGCTGTCCTCGATGGGCGCCAGGCACTTCCTGGGCAAGTTGAAGATCTCCGCGTAGGTGCCGCCGGTCCGTGGCGACGCCGCCACCAGCACGCGCTGCCCGGGCCGCAGATCGGTGACGCCCTTGCCCACCTCGACCACCCGGGCCACCGCATCCCGCCCCGGTATCAGGGGCACTTGCCGTTTGGTTTTGAGCAGCGGGGCGCCGTAGCCCTTGGCCACCAGCGGGTCGATGGGGTTGATGGAGGTGCCGATCAGTTCCAACTGAACCTGATCGTCGGCGGGGGCCGGCGGCGCCGGCATATCCGCCGGATACAGCGTGCCAGTACGTGAATCGACGATGGTGAAAGCCTTCATCTGTTCTCCTTGCCGTGGTGGGCTTGTTTTGGCCCCAAAAATGGCGCCTGTCAGACCCCATCCTTAATCGTATGCCGTTGCTTACCCAGGTCCAGCGTTTGGTCGCGGCTGGTAATGGTGGATTCCACCACATCCCCGGCCTGAAGGTACTGCTGGCGGCGTTTTTGAGACTTTATGAAAAGCTGCCACTTTTTTGATTCGGGCAGCAAGGCGGCCACTTTGGTCACCGCCGGGCTGGGCAGCCCCAGGGCGCAGCCGGCGGGCGTACCGGTCATCAGCACGTCGCCGGGGGCGAAGTCGTGAATTTGCGAATACTCTGTGAGGGTTTCGGCTGGCTTGAACACCAGGTTCGCCGTGCTGTCCTGCTGCCGGGTTTCGCCGTTCACCGTCAGTTGCAGCTGCATGTCGTCCAGGTAGTGCATCTCGCTTTTTTCCAGCAGGCACAGCACCGGCCCCAGCGGGCAGAAGGTGCGGTAGCTCTTCCCCTTGTGGAACTGCATCTGGGGAATCTGCACGTCCCGGGCGGACACGTCGTTGCCAATGCAAATCCCCGCCACGAATTCATGCAGGTTGTCGGCGGTGACGTCCACCGGCCCGCGGGTCTGCTTGCCCAGCACCAGGGTCAGCTCGATCTCGTAATCCAGCAGCTGCACGTGGGCGGGCTTGATGATCTCCCCGCCGGGGCCGGTGATCGACGCCGGGGATTTGGTGAAGAACATGTTGAAGCTTTTGTCGTCCGGGTTCATGCCGGAGTCGATCATGTGCTGGCGATAATTGGCGCCCTGGCAAAGCACCTTGGCGTCGTCGGTGATCGGTGACAACAGGGCGGCGCTCTCCAGCACCAGCTCGGCGCCGTCGCCGACCGCCGCCCGGATGGCCTCATGGCCCTGTGCGATCAGCGCGGCGGTGGTGGTGCAGGGCAGATCCAGCGGCTTGATGGTCGAGCCTTCCAGCAGCCCCCAGCGGGGCTCGTCCTGGTGATCGAAGCGGACAAGGTGCAGTGCCATGGTCGTGTCTCCTATCAGCCAAATATCTTGGCGAGGGTGATCAGTTTTTTCACCGACAGGTCCGGGCTGCGGCGCAGATTGCGCGCCAGCGCCCGCAGGGCCGTCGGCGTCAGTTTGGGTTTGGTGAAGCTGGCCGGCATGGGCTGGCCCCACTGGGCCATGGCTTCCCGGCTCACCGGGTGCACGCCCATGGGCCGCTCGGCGGTGAACACGTCGCCATCGCAATAGTGCTCATGTTTGGCCGCCCAGGGGTCCTCCCAGTAATCGAAAATCTGGCTGCCGAGCACGTGCCGGCCGATGCCCCAGGCGTGTTTCCAGCCGCGCTCCTTGAGCAGACGCTGGCCCATGCCCACCGCGTCGGTGTCGATCACCTCGTAGGCGCTGTGGCTGTACAGCGGCATGAAGCCCTGGGCCATGGCGAGGGTGTGGTGATCCGCCGGGGTGTCGCCCAGATCCAGGCGCAGGAACACCACCGCCGGCGAACCGTCCGGCAGCACCTGCACGTCACTGGGAATCAGCCCGAGGTGTTGCGTGTACCAGCCGCAGGTGGCCTGAAAGTCCGCCACCTCCAGCACCACATGGCCGAGGCGCATCACGTCCGGCGGCGCCACCGGCGTGCGCTGGGTGTCATTCACGCGGGGCTGTCGCTCGGGGAAGTTGATCGGCAGCGCCGCCCGGTGGGGCAGGGGCTCGGCCGGCGTTTGCCCGTGGATCGCTTCCACCGTGAAGCCGGACGGGTCGGTCAGGCGCACCCGCTCGCCGCCGCCGGGGTAGTCCGCCGGCTCGATCGCCGACGCGTCCGGCAGTTGGCTGAGCCGCTCCAGATCCTGGCGCGCCCCCACCTCGAAACCGATCCCGACAAAGCCCGCCTCGTCCCCCTTGGCCACGCGGTAGCAGAACGGCTCGGGGGCGGTGCCACGCAGGTAGAGCGCCTCCGGCGAGCGGGACACCGTGTGCAGGCCAAAGTCGTTCAGGAAGCGCTCGGCCTTCTCCAGATCGGGGCGCTCGAACAGCAGGTAGGCCAGCTTGCGCGCCTTCACCGTCGGCGCCGGATGCCGGGCGGGTTGAGGCGTGGTCAGTTCGGCCATGGTGCGCGTCTCCTGTGTATCGCTGATCGCGAAGGCTCTCATGAAGGGCGATAAAGTGAGATTCAATTCAATATTGAAATAAATGTCAATAAAAGATAGAAAGACCAACTCATTGATTCCGATTTGGTGAGGTGGCGATGACAAAAAGAACCGACGCTCCGCCCCGGACCACGGACGTGCTGGTGATCGGCTACGGGCCGGTGGGCGCCGCGCTTTGCGCGCTACTGGGGCGTTATGGCGTGACCGCCCTGGTGGTGGACAAGGTAGCGGAAGTGATGCTGGCGCCCCGCGCCATCGCCCTGGACAACGAGGCCCTGCGCATCCTGCAAATGATCGGGCTGGGCGAAGAGGCCTTCGAGCGCATCGCCATCCCGGAAGTGAAGATGCACTGCCGCTACCTGGGTCAGTTCGGCCGCGCCAATACCTCCGGCACCATTGATGGCCATCCCAAGCTGGTGACGTTCTACCAGCCGGACCTGGAGCGGGCCCTGCGGCGGCAGGTGGCCGCTTATCCGCGCGTGACCTTCCGCGATGGGTATGAGCTGGTGGATCTCAGCCAGTCCGACACCGGCGTGACGGCCCACCTCAAGGACAGCGACGGCCGCGGCCACGAGATCACCGCGCGCTACCTGGTGGGTGCGGACGGCGCCAGCTCCACCGTGCGCGGCCTGATCGGCCAGGACTTCCAGGGCGAGACCTACCCCGAGGACTGGCTGATCGTCGACGCCAAGGCCCGCGAAGGCAAAGCCATCGACCACGTGGAATTCCTCTGCGACACCCGGCGGCCCACCCCGCACATGCCCGCCCCCGGCGGCCGGGAACGCTGGGAATTCATGCTCCAGCCCGGCGAAACCCACGAAGACATGGAGCGCCCGGAAAAAGTCGCCGAACTGCTGGCCCCCTGGGTCGCCCCGGAAGACCTGGTGGTGGAGCGCAAGGCGGTGTACCGCTTCCATGCGCGCTGCTGCGCCACCTTCCAGCAAGGCCGGGTGTTCCTCGCCGGCGACGCCGCCCACATCACACCGCCCTTCGTCGGCCAGGGCCTGGTGGCCGGCCTGCGGGACGTGGCCAACCTGGGCTGGAAACTGGCCTGGGTGGTCAACGGCCGGGCCGCCCCGGCCCTGCTCGACAGCTACGATAAAGAACGCCGCCCCCACGCCAAGAAAATGATCGGCCTGGCCAAGCTGATGGGCAGCCTGGTCATGCCCCGCAGCCGCTTCAAGGCGATCACCGTGCACGGCGCCATGCGCCTGGGCCGCCTGGTGCCGTTGTTGCGCCGCCAGCTCGAGGAACTGGAAATCAAACCGCCCAACCGATTCCGCCAGGGCTTTCTCATCAAGGGCCGTGGACGCAAAGGCATCACCCGCGGCGCCCTGCTGCCCCAGGGCCTGGTCCGCCACGACGGCCAGATCCGCCCCAGCGACGACGTGCTCGGCGACCACCTCACCCTGATCGGCTTCGGCGTCGATCCCCGTGAATGTCTCGATGACGCCTCGCAAGCCCGCTGGCAAGCTCATGGCGGCTCCTTCCTGCAGGTGGGCCTGCGCGGCCAGCACCCGGGCGCCGGCACCGCCTTCGCCGAGGACCTCTCCGACTGCCTGGCCAACGGCCCCTCCCGGGGCACCCTGGTGGTGTGCCGCCCGGACCGCGTTATCCTCCACGACGGCCCGGCCCGCCACGCGGAACGCATCGTCGAGGACTGCCTTAAGGCGCTGACGGCTGACTAAAGGCGCTTTTGATGAAGGACTCTCAATATTGAGCTTTTCCCAGTATCATGACGCCACCCAAGCCCACGGTTGGAACGGTCTCATGGCAAAAAAAGCGACGCCCGGCACCCGCAAAGCCCCGGCCAGCACCCTCACCCGGGGCCACAAAAAGAAAGCCCGCACCCGGCGGCAGCTGCTGGACGCCGCCCTGCGCATCTACGCCCGCGCCGGTGTCGGCGACCTCGCCCTCAACACCCTGGCCGAAGAAGCCGGCGTCTCCAACGGCACCGTCTACAACTACTTCCGCTCCCGCGAACAAGTCCTCGAAGCCGTGGGCCTGGAACTGGCCGTCCAGCTCTCCGAACAGATCCTCACCGTCAGCGAAGCCGTCGACAGCGGCGCCGAACGCCTCAGCATCGCCGTGCGCACCTTCATGAACAAAGCCCGCACCGACCCGGACTGGACCCGCGCCCTCATCACCGTGGTCCGCTACGCCGAAGGCATGCGCTCCGCCCTCGCCACCTACCTCCGCGCCGACCTCCAAGCCGGCCGCCGCCAAGGCGACTTCCACTACGCCCACGAAGAAATGGCCATGAGCATGGTCATCTCCGCCACCCTGGGTGCCATGAACCTGCTCGTGGAAGAGGGGGAGGTGGAACACGCCGACCGTATTGCGGCGGAGATGGTGTTGCAGGCGCTGGGTGTGCAGGCGGAGGATGCTGGGCGGATTGCTGGGTTGCCGTTGCCGGGGGAGGGTGAGTAGCCGGGCTTGCTACAGCGTGAGAGGGGCTGGCCTGCGATTTATCTGATTTGGCTAATTAGTAAGGGCTTACTTAAAAGGCCGTTGGCGCTTGGGCGTTGGCGGCCTTTTTGTTGTTGGGGAGAGTGATTCGTTCAAGGTATCAGGAGAAGGCCGGTGCACTAAGTTTGTAAGTGGCTGACTTTTCTGGTTTTATTTTGCGTCAAGGGAATTAAGAGAAGAGATATGGCGCCGGCGCCTTCATTGGGTATTCGCGCTGGTGACCTCATGCCTGTTAAGTAGGTACAAGAATGGCACACACTTTTTATTCGGTCAGAACCGGGAAGAACAAAAACACTGAGGGCTTTGAGTTTCCAGAGTTTCTGGATCTGTTCTTCAGAACATTCCAGAATTTCCGAGAGGCCGGCTATTTTGACGAGTATCTAGGTACAGTGTGTGTTGATATGGGCCCAGTCTCGGGGAAGGTTTCCGATGTAGAGTTGGATATCCTTTTAAAAGTAAGGAAGAGCGGTATCTGGCCTATTGAAAGTAATCTGCCAGATCTAGGCGAGGATGATGTTTTCGATCTTATAGAGTATCTCTATCATAACGTTTCTAAGCCAATAGACGGCACCTACCACGATTTTTCGGGTTGCGGCATGCACTGGGAAACCTTCAATAGATCTAAAGGTCAGACTGAATTCACCCAAAGCATGAATGAGTTACTGGCCTTGTATAAAGGGTCGTTTGAGCTCTCGCCACAAGGTGAAATATTGCACAAGCCTGAAAAAGGCTTTGAGCCGATTTTCGAAGCAGATGTTCCTTCCAATGACGACAATATAAAGTCGAGGGTAAGCTCTGCTGTATTGAGATACCGTAGGCATGGCTCGACCATTGATGATAGGCGTCAGGCCGTTCGGGATTTGGCCGATGTGTTGGAGTATTTAAGGCCGCAGGTTAAATTTGTCCTTACAAAACAAGATGAAAAGGATCTTTTTAACCTGGCCAATAACTTTGGGATTCGTCATCACAACGATCAGCAGAAAACGGGCTATGACGCGGCATTATGGCTGAGCTGGATGTTTTACTACTATTTGTCAACGATTCATGTGCTGCTTCGTAAGCTGGGGCATGATTCACTTAACCAGTAGGTGAAGCCGACCGTCACTACGTTGCACCCCGTCCCGTCGGCTTGCCTTGGCGTTAGAGCAAAAAATGAGACTACCGAAGCGACCTGAAACACATCTTATCGAAGCTGAATCTTGGAGGCTTTTGCAATCCATTGCACCAGGGAACTGGATTGTTAGAGAAGTTACAGAGCGAGATTATGGGGTTGATTGCTATATAGAGATGTGTGGAGGTGATGGAGAGATTACCGGAGATCTTATTTTAGTTCAGTTAAAAGGTATAAAAAGTCCAATAAGTTGGAAATCATCATCAGACCTTTCTACTGCTCGTTCTCCATCCATCAAAGTGGAAACAGCAAATTATTGGAACAATCTTCCAGTCCCGGTATTTCTTTTTGTTGCCGACCTTTCGAATAAAGACATTTACTACGTTTCAGTAGAAGAAGGTATTCGCAATCAGTATGATAAGGTATTAAATCAAGACAAAATTAGCTTCAGGCTTGTCAAAGAGTTGAGCCTGTCCTCAGATGTGGGAAAAACACTTTTCCCATGGTTCTATGTGAAAGAGCGGAATCATAGAAATTTTGTATTTCATGTGACCAGCCTATTAAGCCACATTCAACCATTTAGTGAGTTTATTCGTTCTAATCAAATGAAGGACTGCTTTATGGAGGTTGAAACGGAGCAGCACCTGCAATTTAGAGCGATATATGAAACATGCAGGGCGGCAGCTGTTTATCTAGAAAAAGAATGGAATATAGAAAGCCTTAAGGACCTTTATATAAAAGATAGGGATGAATGGAAAGATCCGTACGTCTATCTTCATGAAAGAACATTGGGTTATGCCTTGGAGAAAATTGAAAAATTATTTCCTCGTCTTGTAAGAAAGGCGCTAAGGCTTGTAACGCGATCACAGTCTACCTACTGGCTGCATAATGATCCTGTGTTTTACAATCTTTGTTCGAGTGGTGAAATTGAATGGTCGTTGAAGCGAATAGAAGAAGAACTAGGGCTAACAAAG
>Ga0310343_10000763_pt1 | contig 15738 bp, 10 predicted proteins | sample HC15DNA2025_MG_FD_203519 | JGI IMG/M metagenome (GOLD analysis project Ga0310343, IMG submission 203519) | Marine microbial communities from station ALOHA, North Pacific Subtropical Gyre - HC15-DNA-20-25_MG | ecosystem: Environmental > Aquatic > Marine > Oceanic | place: Pacific Ocean: North... | reverse complement strand
CTGGTATCCCTTCCATGGCTACGCCGACTTCTGCTTCCCAGACAGTTGATCCTTTCTGCGAATCCAGGGCTCGAACAACGCCGTCCCGGCATCCAATGAAGATCAATCCACTCGCGGTAACGACGGGCGCCATCTTTTGGAATGTTGACCCCGTATTGTGGATCCCCTTTGCCGCTAGTTCGGGAGCATCGCCGATGGGCCTTTGCCACTCTATTTCGCCCGAGTTCAAGTCATAAGCCGTCAAGTTAGTCCATGGCGGGCTGATGATCAGCAATCCATTGCTCGCCCTGACCAATCCGAATCCACTAGTGAAGCGAGTGCTGCTCTCGAGCTGCGGATCCTGATCTCCAACGATTCGAGGAAAAGTGGCGGGATTCTTGAGGAACTCTATCAGAAGACGAGTATCGGCTTCGGCGATTGCGGGAAATCCAGGCATCGACCCCTGTCCTTGCTGTATGGCATTGAATATCTGCTCATCGCTCGAGGCAGCCAAGTCTCTTTCAATTAACACCCTAGATCGACGAGTCGCTTGTAGTCCCGATAAAGTCGAAAATGGGCCTCAAGCAAATCTAAGTAGCCACTACTTCGGGCATCCTCCCCGATAATTGTCTCCCGGGATCTGCTATGATTCGGATTAAATGAGTGCGTCAACAGGCCTCGCAACGGGTCCAACGCCCGTTCAAGATCGGGGTCGGCACGGAACACCAAGGCTTTTCCTTGCCGCGCTTGCTCGGGTCTAGCGATCCCGCAACTGCGGGAAAGCAATGCCCATTCTTACTTATGAACACTCTGAAAGAGTTAACACGGACGTTGACCTTCCCTCACCAGCTTGGAGACTGATTTCAATATTATGAAAGCCCTACTTTCTTCCCTTACGTTAGCCGCAATCCTAACAGCCCCGACATTCGGATCGGATCAGCCGAACATCATGCTCTTTCTCGTGGATGATATGGGCCTCATGGATACGTCCGTTCCCTTTCTCGTAGACGCCAATGGTAATTCCAAGCGATACCCGCTGAACGACTTCTATCGGACGCCAGCAATGGAACGCCTCGCCGAACGAGGCATCCGCTTCACCAATTTCTACGCCATGAGCGTGTGCTCGCCCACCCGCATTTCTATTATGACCGGCCAGAACGCCGCCCGGCACCGGGCTACGAATTGGATCAACCCGGACAAGGACAACACCGGTCCCAGTGGACCGCCCGCCTGGAACTGGCGAGGCCTAAAACAAGGCGATACAACACTGCCCGGCATATTGCGAGACTACGGCTACCACACAATCCACGTAGGCAAAGCCCATTTTGGCCCTCGTGAATTCGAAGGAGCCAACCCAGCCAATCTCGGCTTCGATATCAATATCGCAGGGGCATCCTTTGGAGCTCCCGGCAGCTACTACGCGGAGAAGAATTACGGTCTAGGCACCCGAAGAGAAGAAAACGCCGTGCCCCATTTGGAAAAATACCACGGAAGCGACACCTTCCTGACAGAAGCCTTGACGATCGAAGCCAAAGCAGCAGTCAGCCAAGCCGTAGAAGCAGACAAGCCTTTCTATCTCTATTTTTCACACTACGCCGTCCACACTCCCTTTGAGTCCGATCCGCGATTTGCAGCCAACTACGCGGATTCAGGCAAGCCGGAGAGAGCTCAAGCATTCGCCACTTTGATAGAAGGGATGGACAAATCGCTAGGCGATATGCTCGACCACTTTGGTGACCTGGGAATAGCTGAAAACACTTTCGTCATCTTCGTCGGCGACAATGGCTCAGACGCGCCCCTCGGTCATCAGCACGAGGTAGCTTGTGCTGCTCCTCTGCGCGGCAAAAAGGGCGCTCACTATGAAGGCGGCATGCGGGTTCCGTTTATCGCAGCATGGGCGGCTGATGCTTCCAACAGCGAGCTTCAAAACCGATTACCTGTATCCGCTGGACGGATTCAATCCCAATTAGGCCGCATTCATGATTTGTTTCCAACGGTTCTCAGTCTCGCATCGGCATCGACACCTACAGCTCATCATGTAGACGGCGCTCCTCTCAATCGACTATTCACCGGGGGAACAGACCACCTTCGAGACGAGTCTTTTCTCATGCATTATCCCCACAGCCCTCATAGGAGCGAATACTTTAGCGTCTGGAGAGAGGATGACTGGAAACTGATTTACCACTACTTCCCATCGGAGGGATCCGAGAACACCCGTTATCAGCTATATAATCTAGAGTCCGACCCCTTCGAGCAGAGCAATGTCGCTAACGCCAATCCTGAAACTCTTAAACGCATGATGAAGGCCCTGGTCTCGCAATTGGATTCCCACAAAGCGGTCTACCCAATCGACGAAAACGGGACTCCGATAAAACCGAGGCAACCCTAAAGTAGTGTAGTTATCCCTGCCTGTTTAATCAATTGTATGAATGGTGGGGCTGACTGTCTCTAGTCAACCGGTTTGCCTAATCCTTTGTTCGGCTGCTTAGGGTTAGCAATCCAACCACTAGAATCCCAAGTAGCCTACACCTTTTATTTGCCTCATCAGGGATTCCCGAATTAGGACCTACCTATGTTTTCCCATCGCTCCCCCAGAATCGCGACCATTCTAGCGACTCTTTTTGGCTGCCTCCTAACACTCCTATTTGCGCCGCTCCTTAATTCCCAAAACTTGGAACATCCTAATATCGTCCTCATCTTCTGTGACGATCTTGGGTATGGGGACCTGGGAGCTTACGGTTCTCTAGTAAACCGGACACCTCGAATTGACGGTCTCGCCGAGGACGGGATGATCTTTACGGACTTCTACTCGTCGAGCCCAGTGTGTACGCCCTCTCGAGCCAGTCTGCTTACCGGCTGCTACGCTCGCAGAGTCGATATGCACGAGGACCAGACGGGCCATTGGGTTCTCATTCCACGCAGCGTCCGCGGCCTGAACCCAGAAGAGCTCACGATAGCCGAAGCCCTGAAGTCCGTGGGCTATGCCACTGCATGCATTGGCAAATGGCATCTAGGCGACCAGCCCGATCATCTGCCCACCCGTCACGGTTTTGATACCTACTACGGAATTCCATATTCCAATGATATGCAGCAAGCTAATCGAGGAGATCCTCCGCTCCCCTTGGTTCGTCAAGAAACCGTCTTCGAAGCGCCCGCAGATCAAAGCACACTTACCCAGCGGTATACCGATGAAGCGATCAAGTTCATCGAAGCGAATAGGGGGAATCCCTTCTTCCTCTACCTGCCCCACACGTTTCCTCACCTCCCACTATTCGCCTCCACCAAATTCAAAGACAAAAGTGCCAATGGGCGTTACGGCGATTCCGTAGAAGAGATCGATTGGTCAACGGGGAAAATTTTGGATACGCTCGGTCGGCTCGGAATCGAGCAGAAAACCCTTGTCATCTTCACCTCCGACAACGGATCAAACGGACGGAATGGCGGATCCAACGACCCGCTTTCCGGGCGAAAGGGAAGTACTATGGAAGGGGGCATGCGCGTACCCATGATCGCCAGCTGGCCCGAACGAATTCCCGCCGCTAGCATTTGTAACGAGCTCGCCACTACAATGGACTTTCTGCCCACTTTTTGCGCGATCACCGAAGCGGAAGAACCCAAGCTTCCTATCGATGGCCACGATATCCGGCCCCTGCTTTTCGGCGAGGAAGGAGCCGAGTCGCCCTACGATGTCTTGTTCTACTATCGTAGGCGTCAGTTGCAAGCGGTGCGTTGGGAAGACTGGAAATACCACATGGAGCTCGGTGAGACCCATCCGAACTGGACCACTCCCGAAATTCTTGCCGAGGGTCGGCCAGCAAAATTGGTCAATCTTGATTCAGACCTACAGGAGACAACAGACCTTTCGAACCAGTATCCCGAGATCATTAAACGAATGAAAACTCTGGCTCAGGAAGCCGTACAGAAGTTTGGCAACGGCAATGCAGACGGCTCCTTGCAGCGCAACTCCATCGATCTACCGAACGCGAAGGCAATGACGCTAAAGAACTGATTCGAGGAAACCACAAGTGACCAAGTTTCATAGGGTAAAGCCTGAAACCTTATGTTCCCTCTCCTCGGAAAATTGACCTTCGACGTTTGATCCCTTATTTCTCGTCGAGGGATGTCAAACGATCGGAAATCAATTTAACACTTATCGTTTTGCACTCCCCTTCGTTTCGTTTGTTGAGATCCATTTAATAGTTGATTTGCCTGCCTCAGCCCGATGTCCGGATAACAAAAAAATTAAACACCCATTCCTCATTTTATGCGAAACCTGATAAGTTCCTTCCTCCTACTTACCACGACTGCCTTTGCCAACGAAGGTATGTGGCAGCCACACCAACTTCCTGAACTGAGCGAAGAACTCACGGCTTTGGGTCTGCAAATCGATCCGGAAAGCCTGAGCAGTCTAGACAAGTTTCCCATGACCGCAGTGGTAAGCCTCGGCGGTTGCAGTGCGTCCTTTGTATCACCTCGCGGTCTGGTAGTGACCAATCACCATTGTGTGTATGGATCGATACAGTTTAACAGCACCCCGGAAAACAATCTACTGGTGGATGGCTATTTGGCTCAAAGCCTGGCAGATGAGCTTCCTGCTGCTCCTGGAACGCGTGTCTATATGACCAAAGAAGTTACCAATGTGACGGACCGAGTGTTGGCCGGTGTGACCGAGGATATATCCGGGATCGAGCGCTATAAGCTCATCGAGGCCAATCAAAAAGCGCTCATAGCCGAAGGCGAGTCCTCGGGTGTGCACCGTTGCAGTGTTTCTCCCTTTCACCACGGCATGGAATATTATTTGATCAAACGCCTGGAGATTCGCGATGTGCGCCTGGTCTATGCGCCGGCTACCAGCATTGGAAAATACGGTGGCGACATCGACAATTGGCAATGGCCGCGGCACACCGGCGACTTCGCCTTTTACAGAGCCTATGTGGGTCCCGATGGGAAGCCGGCTGATTTCAGCGAGGACAATGTGCCTTACCAATCAAACAGCTTTCTGGAAGTCAGTGCCCACGGAATTGAAGATGGCGATTTTGTAATGGGTGTCGGTTACCCAGGTTCGACTAACCGCTACCGAACGGCTTCGGAAGTGGAGTATCAATTTAACTGGTACTATCCCGAATCTCGTCAGTTTCGCAAAGATCTGATAGACATCATCAACGAAACTACAGAAGCGGAGAGTGAAACACTCATAGCCTACCAGGGCACCTTGGCCCAACTAAATAATTATTCTAAAAACTTTAAGTCCATGGTCGAGAGCTACCGGCACAGTGATTTCATAGATCGGCGTAAACAATCGGAGCAAGGACTGATTGAGTGGTTAGAAGAAAACTCAGCCAAAAGCGGGCAATATGGTCCGGCAATCAAGCAGCTGCTTTCGCTCATTGAGTTGAACCAGGCGACTAAGGAGCGAGACCTGGTTCTCGGCTATATGCGGTATGCGTCCCTACCAAGTGTAGCGGTAAGGCTTTATCGCCTGGCGGTTGAGAAGCAAAAGCCCGATGACGAGCGGGAGCCCGGTTTCCAAGCAAGGGACCTGAAACGTTTCCGCCAATCCTTGCAGGCGCTCAGTCGTCGTTACGACGAATCCGTGGACAAGGCTCTACTGGGATACCTGCTCCAGCGCTATGCAGAATTGCCAGTCGGCGATCGCATGAAATCTATGGATGATTTCTTCCAGATTGGAGATCGCCTGGATCCAGAACAGCGAAAACACCTAGTTGACGAGGCCTACTCAGAATCTTCACTAGCCGACCAAGAAGTTCGATTTGCCTGGATGGATAAATCCGTCGAGGAGTTCCAGAACAGTGACGACCCATTCATCCAATACGCGGTCGCATCCCACGATGAGCGCATGGCCTTTGAAGAAGCCGATAAGGAATTGAGAGGTCAATTTCAGCGATGGCGCCCTCAGTATATGGAAGCCGTAATCGCCTATAACCAGAGTCTTGGGCAACCCATCTATGCCGATGCCAATGGATCTTTGCGTGTAACCTTCGGGCAGGTAGGCGGAAACCAGCCCAAAGACGGGTTGATCAACCAACCCTTTACCACTCTGGAAGGAATTCTGGAAAAAGATACCGGTGAGGACCCGTTTAACGCGCCAGCTGAACAACTCGATTTGATCCGCAAAAAAACATATGGCGACTATGTGTTGCCGTCTCTCGAATCAGTTCCGGTTAACTTCCTAAGCAATCTGGATATCACCGGCGGCAATTCCGGCACGGCCACCCTTAACAATAAAGCTCAACTAGTAGGAATGTTATTCGATGGTGTATACGAAAGTATTATCGGTGACTGGGACTTCGACGACGAAAAGAACCGGGCCATTTCCGTCGATTCACGCTACATGCTATGGGTGATGGAACACATGGACGGTGCCACTCACCTCTTGGAAGAAATGACGATTGTCGAATAAAGCTAATCTAAAGCGATCCCACTTCGATTTTGGCCCACCGACCCATCTGACAAACTACGCATCAACCGGACGCTCTGGGCAGGATGCCTGCGTTACTTTCAGAGTGGGTGCTCGGAGATCGCAATCTACCAATTCAACAACGAATCCATTCACTTCGTCCTCCCTACCATTGCTATGGGGCTGTCCGTCCATTTGCTTCCGCGAGCCTCAGCTCTTCACTTAGTTGAGCCGCGACACTCGGAAAGTCCGCTATACGGTTGGAAGACTCGTCGAAGTCCGAATTGAGGTGGTAAAGTTGCTCGTAATTCTGCGGGTTCGCGACTTCTCGGGACAGAAATGCTTTCTTGTTCTCCGGAATCGGATTGGGCGCCTGCCAAGGGCGCATATACTTCCACTCATCTCGCACGATGGCTCTTACCCCCAAAGGAGACTGGACGATGACATGGTCGCGAGCGGCTGGAGCCTCGGTTCCTTCAATCACCTGTGGCCAAAAACTGAAGCTATCTTCACCATCGTTTCGACCGTATTCAATCTTTAAGAAATCGGCCATGGTCGCAAAGAGATCCTGTAAGGAGATGAGACTATCGGAAACCTGGCCTGGTTCCACACGGCCAGGCCAATTCACGATAAAGGGCACTCGAAAACCGCCCTCATAAATGCTCCACTTGCCGCCACGCATGTGCCCGCACTGAAGGTGACCCATCTCGCGGGCCAATCCCGCCGGACCTGAAGGTAGTTCGTCTGATTCCGGACCCACAGCCACTCCCCCATTGTCGCTGGTGAAAACGACAATGGTCTCTCTATGCTGACGGGCATTTTCTACCGCCGCTAAAACTTCTCCAACCTGCGTATCTAGTTCCTCGATAAAGTCACCATAGGGCCCGCAATCACTGCTTTCTTTGTATTTTTCAGCTGGGGTAATCGGCCCATGAGGAATATTGTGGGCGAAGTAGAGGAAGAATGGAGGTTTCCCAGCTCCTGTATTGTCTTCAATATATTCGACCGCTTTGTCTGTAATGACCTGAGCCACCTCGTCCTCCTTCCATATGACCGATGGATCCCAAGGCTGAATCGTCTCCCTTTGCACCATAAACTGCCCTTGCCCGTTTCCAGCAGAATTAGCGTTTACCTTTTTTGAAGTAACCTTATCACCCGTTCGGCGCCCATAGAAGTCATCATTTTCGATGAAGAATCTCGGTTGATTTCCGACATTCGCCATCAACCCGAAATAATAATCGAATCCTACCTGAAGCGGACCCGGCCCGATTGGCTTGTCAGCGGTCCAATCATATTGCTGGTCGAAGTTCTTGAACTCGCCAAACCCCAAGTGCCACTTCCCCACGATCGCCGTAGCGTAGCCTTTCTTTTTAAACAAGGTGGCCAGCGTTTCCCGACCATCTTCTATAGCCAGTCCTTGGCCCGCTTGTATCACTTTAGTCTCTGGATGCTGCCTGCTACGCCAATAATAGCGGCCTGTCAACAATCCGTATCGAGTTGGTGAACACACCGAACAAGGTGTATAAGCCCGCGTGAACTTCATTCCAGTCCTAGCGAGATTATCAATGATCGGTGTATCAATCAGCTCAGCTCCAAATGAACCGACATCCGTATAGCCAAGATCGTCTGCAAGAATAATCAGAACATTGGGCTCAGTTTCATGAGAAGAAGCCTGGGATAAAGCGATGAAGGAGGAAATATGAAAAACGAATAGAGCGAAGGGGAGAATCATTCTCATAGGGAAAAATTGAATCGCGTCGAAGCTCCGAGATCAAGCAAAGGATTGAACCTGGATTCGCGATGCTCAAAGCAATGTCAAAAACCACCCCTCAACCGAATTAGCTCTAATACCGTCCCGCATTGGCGGGAGTAGATACACAGTAAACTAGGTCCTGCCGGCCCGCCTGAGCGGGACGATCCCCCGGCTCGGCGTAATTCGTCGCGAGAAGGAATTAGACGACTCGCCCCGACGCGTCGGGGATCTAGCGATCCTGCGGCTGCGGGATCCCTGTTAAAATGAGTTCCCCTAGCATTTGAGCGATGTCCACTTTCAAGAATTAATTACTTGAGTAACTGCCTTCCTCGATAGCGATCTCTAGCAATTTCTCGAGCTCCGCTTCCGTTTTAACCACGGCCGATTTTCCAGCAAGGTTATCGAACTCCTCCGGATCCTTGAGCATGTCATACACCTCTCGACCGCCATCCATGTACTGGATCAGCTTACGCTCCTCGGTCCGAATCATGTTGTTCGCAACATCACCATAGGTTGATTGGGCCGGCACTTCCCAATTCGCGTCTGGATTTACAAAAAGAGGTGTCAGATCGTGACCAGTGATACGCGGGTCCGGCAAGTCGAGACCAGCCATGGACATCACGGTCGGGTAGATGTCGATCAGACTGACCGGCCGATAGCTGCGTTTACCAGCCGACTGCGGATTCCGCGGATCCTTTACGAAGAAGTTAATCTGATTAGCGTCATCCCATAAGGCGAATTTCGTCATGTGCAGCTTTTCGCCCAGAGCGTATCCATGATCGCTCCAAAGGATAACCAATGTGTTATCCGCATAGGGGCTTTTCTCCAAGCCATCCAATATTCGCCCCACAGCCCGATCCGCGATGGCACAACTGGCGAAATAGTGCTGAAGCATGTTCTTCCAACCCTCGAGATCTCCCTGGTTTCGATCGATACTCAGGCCATGACGCAACATGGTGGTGAACCGATCGTTGCCCAAAATGGGATCTCCTTTCTCGTCACGGGCCAACCCTGACCAATTGAACGCGAACTCAGGAACGTCATCCCCATCATTCTTATACATCTCTAGCAAATCGTAAGTGATATTCATTTCCTCCACTGGGAAGAGATCGAGAAGATCCTTAGTCGCATAAAAGGGCAGATGTGGTCGAAAAATACCGAGCGCTAAAAAGAAGGGTTGGTCTTTCGAAACCTGGAAGGTAATTCCCTCGTGAGAGGCTTGCCCGGTTTCCAACACCGTAGCCATAAAGTCAGCCTTCCGATAATCGTCGAGCAGGGTAAAGCTCGCATCGTCATCGCCCTCCTGTCCCCATTTTAATCCACTGGATTCCCACTTCGAAGGGACACGTTCACCCGCGCTACTGGTTACATTCACCCAATCTGTCCAGGATCTTGGGTTATCCGAGTGATGGTAGTCGCTCCATCTGTGAAAAATCTTACCTGTGGAAGCGGTATACCAACCGTGTTTACGCAGGTATTGGGGCATCGTCTGAGCATTCTCCAAATAACGAACTCCTGCGTACATGTAATCGCGGAAAAAGATTCCTCCTGCATTGGTCGTCAGCCCAGACTTGTGCGGTCGTATCCCCGTCATCAGCGCCGCCCGGCTTGGATTGCAGGCAGGTGACGCGCAATAGGCATTCATAAAGGTGATCCCTTGATCAGCCAGTCGTTGAATATTGGGGGTCATGCGATTGGCCACTTCGGTTCGCAGCTTCTTGTTCGGATAGACGTGCTGAAGGAAATTCTCCGGATCCTCAGCGAAAACCGATCCAATCGGCTTCAAATCATCGATCGCGATCATAAAAACATTCAAAGGGCGATCGCCTTTGTGATGAGAGGCCTGAGCGAGGCCGGCTACGAAGCTGGAGGCGACAAGGAATAACAATAATCGAGTTTTCATGAGGGATGAGGTATCTCTAGTAAGAATGCATAACCGACCCTTCGAATCGATCCAGAAAAATTAGTTTTAGACAGGAAACGATTAGAGTCTTTCTTAACAAGATCCCGTAGAAAATCTCCGGGAACAGGAGAATTTCGCCGATACGAAATCAACATAGTTTTAGATTTTCTCGATTTGTCGACCCTGCCAACGCGAATTAAAGCTAATTATATAAAAGATCATATTATTAAAAAGTAGAAGCGGGTTCATCCCGCGATAAACGCGTACTGGAATCGCGGCGCAAAGCCGCTCCTACGATCTTAGCTGGCATAATGCTGGCGTAGCTCCACTGAGCTACCCTGCGCCCGCAACAGCGGGATCCTGTTAAATTCCGTCTTAAAGGCACACTGCCGAGATCTTGACCAATCCGGAGCTAAAATGTATCTTCTCCGCAATCTTCCCTCGTCCATGATGAATCCCAAGTTATCCCGCCGCTCCTTTATCAAAGCCAGCTCGGCCCTGGCCGGTTTTCAGATTCTACCATCTGGGCTTCTGGCCAATTCACCCAATGGCAAGCTATGCACTGGCCATATCGGCGTCGCTGGCAAAGGCTACACCGACACTTTTCAAATCGCCGCCGACCCGAGAGTGCAAGTCTTGGGGCTTTGTGATGTTGATCTGCGTCACCTTTACGGGGAAGGACCACGGAATCGAAAAGACAGGGAACCCATTCCCGCTCCTTCCGCTCGCAAGTTTCGGGACTACCGCGAAATGCTCAGCGAGTTAGGCGATACGATCGACGCCGTTTCCATCTCCACACCGGATCATACCCACTATCCAGCGACCTTGGCCGCGATGGAACGCGGCAAGCACGTGTTTACCCAGAAACCCTTGACCAACAATATCGCCGAAGCTCGTCACTTAATGAAGGTCGCGCGGGAAAAAGATTTGGTCACTCAAATGGGGATCCAGAACAAGGCGACAGAAGGATACAGACTAGCAACGCGGCTTATCCGCGAGGGAGCCATAGGCACAGTATCCAAAGTACACGTATGGTCCTTCAAAAATTGGGGGCACAACGGAGCTCCTTACGCTGGCGAGGATCCCATCCCAGAATATCTCGATTGGAATCTTTGGCTGGGGACGGCCCCCAAACGCCCATTTCTCGAAGGCAAGTACCATCCGAGCCAATGGCGCCGGTCATTGGAATTCGGTTGCGGGACCCTCGGAGACATGGGTGTACATATATTCGATACGCCTTTCGACTCCCTTGGTCTAGAGCCGCCAATCTGGGCAAAAGCGACCTGTCGGGATCCCAATTATTTCAGTCTGCCAACCAAAAATATTGTCAGTTATGGATTCAAGCCAACGCCTTTGACCACCAAGGATTTTCAGTGGAACTGGTACGATGGCGATCATTCTCCCCCAACAGGGCCCGATATGGAAATGCCCGAGGGCCAAAGCCTGCCTCGACAAGGAGCCGTTTTCGTCGGCGAGGAAGGTCGTATGCTACTGCCTCACATTGCAGGACCTCAACTGCTGCCGCGGAGCCTCTATTCGAATTTGAAGAAGCCAGATATGGGTCCGCCAGTAAATCACTACGAGCAATGGATCGACGCTATTTTCGGGAGCAAAACCAAGCCGGCAGCCAATTTCAATTATTCCGGAAAAATGTTGGAAGGCGTACTATTGGGAGTCGTCGCCAGCCTATATCCCGAAAAGAAAATCAAATGGAATTCCGCTATAGGCAAAGTAACCAACCTAGCTGAAGCCAACGATTTCATCAAGCGAAAGTACCGGGCGTTTTAGATATAAATAGTATTATTTTTTTGTATACTAACTCATCGCACAGGGATTGCCCAATCGGCAAAACAAGATAACGCTCGCGCGTGATCGGGAAAGAAACCTTTATCCGAATCATGCTGGTCTCGCACAAGCGAGAGTATGATGGACCTGCAAAACGGTTCCAGCATGATCTAGTTAATTTCAACTCGTTGGTGCTCCCGTCCCACGTCTTTGAAAGAGCGATGTCAGAGAAGAGAATCTCGATTTTGTCGCTAAGCTAATAAGTGCCAAAAGCTAACTACCAATGGCTATTCACTCCCTCACCCGCTCATATTCCTTATTCACTGCATCATCGCCCCAGCGATCGATGACAGCACGCAAAGCATTATCGGTTTCCGGGAAACGGCCTTTATCATCGGTCTCTAGCACCCACCGGTAGAGAATGTCGCGATGATTGGCCAAAGCGACTTGATAGTCTCGATCGATGGAGTGGACGAGATTCTTCGTCTCGTGGGGATCTGTCCACAAATCATAAAATTCCTCCGCTGGACGTTCGTCTCTGAAAAAATGAGATTGAACCTCATTCAGTTTCCCTGCCTCGTATTCGCTTTCCATGAATTTCAATAGCTCCCAATCGCTCCGATAATTGGTCTGCATATAAGGCTTCTCCGTCATGAAATTCCGGATATACTTGTAGCGTTTCGAAGTGATGGCTCGGATTCGATCGATTGTGAAATCGCAACGATCACGAGCGGATACAACGTAGTCCCTATGAAAATCATCCGCCAGCAGGTTCATGCCATACATGTTTCCCGGTATACCAATATCCGCTAAGGCCAGTGTTGTCGCGCTAATATCGATACCGCTCACCAGATCATCGCGCACAGAGCCCGCGGGAACTCCCGCTCCTGCAAGAATAAACGGCACTCTAATCCCTCCCTCGTAGAGGAACTGCTTACTGCGCGGCAGGCGACATCCGTGATCGGAGAAAAAGAAAATTACTGTGTTCTCGTACAAGCCATCGCGCTTCAAGCCCTCAATGATTTCGCTCAATTCGCGATCCAGCTCCAGAATCGTATTGTAGTGATATGCGATCTCTTCACGGATAATAGGATGGTCAGGATAAATGGGCGGCACCCCGACATCCTCAGGCTTAACTACTGACTTGGCATTGCTGAACTTGCCACCCACCAACTGAATCTGCCCGAAAAAAGGCTGCCCTTCTTTCCTTCCACTCCATTCCGTACCGTTTTTGGCCCCTTTGTACCCATTAGCCCCATGACGGTGATAAAGCTCATCGGGATCGAAAACGAAGTTGTAGTGGAATTTACCTTCATTAAAGGTGTAGTAGCCCGCCGTGCGCATGATCTCGGGAACCGTTTTGATCCCAATATGATTCGGCTCCCAGGTTTCCATCACATTACCCCGCCAAACGGAAAAAGAACTATAATGTTCATGGGCCCCGATCGACGTTTGGTACATGCCAGTTATCACCGCTGACCGAGTTGGTGAACACACTCCAGAAGGCATATATGCCCGGTCAAAACGGACACCTTCTTTAGCTAGCTGATCGATATTGGGAGTCTTGGCTACCGCATCACCATAGCAGCTCATCCAAGCGTTGGTGTCCTCAATGTAGATCCAGAGGATATTCGGTTTAGTTGCGCTTTCTTCCAGCGTCGGTACGTGGGAGTTCGCTCCTTGGGAAAAGGCCTCCGGCAAGCAGAAGAGGGCAGCAATCGAAAGCAATGGGATAAGGTATCGTTTTTGCATAAGAGAGTGACTAGCACTATTCGCGTTGAATGAGCAAAGGGATTTTTAAGCCTAGCTAGCGGGTGATTTCATCCCTAAGCCAAAGCTAATCCGGTGCAGGCCAAGTGCCCAACTAGAGCAGCATAGGCTTCCAGCCTGTAAGCAAAACGTCAAAAACAGGCCAGTCGTCGCTCACGAGCTATACCTTCCAAACTAGAAGCCTATGCTACCACCATCGTGGCCAAATGAATGCAGGAGCGGGTTTATCCCGCGATTTCGATACCCTTTGGAATGGAGTTAACGCGGGATAAGCCCGCTCCTGCTAATAAGATTTTGGTGAAAATAAGGTATACTCGGAAATATTCGTTCCCGAAACAAAAATCGCTCCCCCGAAACGATGGAACGCTTTGTACAAACAATTACAAAATTCTAACTACCTATCTATGGATTAGCTGTTCTCCCTTTGGCTCCTTCGATAGGCGTTCATCTTCCGAACATTGTCACGTCCAACCAATTCGCGAATCTTGCCAGCGTACTTTTGGTTAATCTCTTTAGCCGCAGCTTGGAGCTTTTCCTTAGCTCCTCTATTGGCTTTCCGGTTAGCGACCAGGGCTTCCGTTTTCTCGCTGATCAGCATCTGCAGCGCCGCTGTTTGATCGGTGCTTAGATCACATTGCTCCGTCCACATGGCCATTTGCTTGTCGATTTGCTTCTGGGCAGCTTTACTTTGCCCTTGGACGAAGATCGGGGCCGCAAGTGCGATAGCGATTACGATTAGTTTTTTCATAATTTAATTAGGGTTTAGGATAATAACTCCGCTCGGCTTCTGAGCCGCTTCTGCAAAACACTAACCACACACTAATGGATCAACCCCAGTCTAGATCAATCGAAATTAATCGAGCTACTCCTGGTCCGAAAACTTGATAACGAACAAATCCGCTATCCTAGCGGAAAATTCGCGTGAGAGCGATGTTAAGCCAGCCAGGAAAACAATTGTTCCAATTCGTCAACTATCCCGCGTTTCGGGACACCAGGAACGGTATCAGCTCATCAACGCCAAAATCCGCTAGAACCTCGCCTCCCCAGTTCATAGTCGGCGTTAAGGTCTGGCCCGAAAGCTTAACCATCTCCTGCATGGCGACAGGATCCGAACGCACTTCCTTGCGATCGTACTCGATTCCTTCTTGCTTCAGATGGGCTTCCGCCTCAATGCACCACGGGCAGCCATTCTTCACGTATAATACCGGTTTCATTGATACTTCTTAATTGAATTCTAAAGATCTAACGTACTACAAGAGCGATTTTATGCAAGGTATCACGGTGACGGGTCGCGGGCGCAAATTGTAGCATAGTCTTCCAGTTAAGCCAGGCATAGCTCATGAGCTGCGACTAGCCTGCGATCCTTGCATCCGACTACAGACAGGATGCCTGTGATACTATTAGCGAAGTGTGGCCGGTCGGCATGCGCCGCCATCGCGGGACATAGGCGTGAGATTAGCCGCGTCAGGGATCTATTCCTGCATTCACGGGACGATGTTAAAAACACAAAGCAAATCAAGTTGGCCCAGCCATCATGTAGATCAGCGAAAGCGGATTGCAGCCTATTAAACATCCGGCCCAATATCACTCCCTTCTTGGGCCGTAGGCGACAGCTTTTGATCCTAACTCCAAGGCCCCCAGGTCGGGAGCCGATCCAGAATAGCCGTCATTGATATTGGGCATGGCCAAGCCGGCATCGATAGCCGCTGAATCTCTTCGTAATCGGAAGTCCACCGAATCGGAAGCGTATCCCACATGGGGTGTAGCTGGATCGGGAAGTATCATATTTTCGAATATGTCCGTATCCAAAAGAACTCCGTTCTTTTCTTGGCCGGTTTTCCTTCGGAATTCTTCTAGCGAGCGAAATTCTTCGTACTCCACCGATTCGAAATCACGCTTTTTTCCTTTGGGGGCACCCCACATGAATTTTGGCAGGCCATTGTCGTTTACCCGATAGCCATTGTAATCGGTCGAGCTGTACGACGTATGATTGATTTGTCGCAGTACCGGCTTATTGGGATGGTTGGTTCCAATGAATAGATTGTTACGGTAGTGGGCATTGGAGAGGCCCGAGGTGTTGCTATTTTCAGCAATAAAGGTATTGTGATAGGCAAGCACTCCGGCCGGATT
>Ga0310343_10000758_pt1 | contig 15787 bp, 17 predicted proteins | sample HC15DNA2025_MG_FD_203519 | JGI IMG/M metagenome (GOLD analysis project Ga0310343, IMG submission 203519) | Marine microbial communities from station ALOHA, North Pacific Subtropical Gyre - HC15-DNA-20-25_MG | ecosystem: Environmental > Aquatic > Marine > Oceanic | place: Pacific Ocean: North... | reverse complement strand
AGAGAATTGAATGAAGAAAAACTCGAGGTATGGAAAGCCGGAATGACAGGTTGGCCCTTCTTCGATGCCTGTATGAGACAATTGACTTCAACAGGCTGGATTAATTTTCGAATGAGGGCCATGATGATGTCAGTGGCATCGTACAACCTTTGGTTACCTTGGAGAGAAGTAGGAATACATCTTGCAACTTTATTCTTGGATTACGAACCTGGAATTCATTGGTCACAAGTGGGTATGCAATCAGGCACCACCGGAATCAATACTGTGCGGGCATATTCAGTAACAAAACAAGGAAAGGACCACGATAAAAATGGAGATTATATCAGAAAATGGATTCCCGAATTAAGGATGATTCCAACCAAATACATACATGAACCTTGGAAGATGTCTGAAGAGGAACAAACCAATTTTGGTTGTAGAATTGGAGTAGATTATCCTGCCCCGATACTTGACGAAAAGGAATCAAGAAAAGAAGGAATAAAGAAAACATATGCTGCTAGAAAATCACCTAAGGCAAAAGAAAAAAGCCGAGCAGTGTATCAAAAACATGGCAGCAGGAAAAGGCCAAGAAAGAAATCTTCGAAAAAGGATAATTCTTCAAATGGCTCCAGACAGACAACCCTATTCTAACCAGTTTATCCCATAGCGGAGTAAAGGCAGATTACAATTAGTGCCGGGAAAATCACCATTGGGGGCATAGGTATCTCTTCTAGGAAGCCCCTGAGTTTGGCCCCTACAAGTGAAGCCAATATCAGAGCAAAGGCGATTGCATTACCCATCAAAACAGCTTCCGTAGCGGCAGCATCATCGACATTCATACTCAGGTAGAGATTCATTGCTCCAATGCCCGCAAAGGCACCTCCGATTAGCATCCTCATAGAGGCTGCAGGCCCAGCGTCTGCACCTTCAGCATCTCCGAAAATACCTTTGTTAAATTTAATAGGATCCTTGTTTTTCATTAAACCAATAATCAACAAGAAGCCTCCAACTATTTGCATCGCTAATGTATGTTCCATGAATTTACTTGGATAAGGCGGCTATTGATGATATTCGTGAAAAACTAGCAATTAAGCGTGAAGCCGAAGGAGTATGGAACATGCGCACCACTCGTAGTGTTGCCGAAATTGTTCCAACTCATATTGTCCGGGAGGGAGGCGGATTCAAGGTACGCAGACCATACAGAATGGGAAGAGTACTCAGCCCATTTCTGCTGATTGACGAAATGGGGCCTGTGGATTATGGGCCTGGAGAAGCATTAGGCGCACCATGGCACCCACATCGTGGATTCGAAACAGTCACCTATCTTTTGGATGGAAGGATGAGGCACGAGGATAGTGCTGGGAATTGTGGAGAACTGAACCCCGGTGATGTTCAATGGATGACTGCTGGACGTGGCATTATCCACTGTGAAGAGCCACATGAGGAGTTCCTCAAAACGGGAGGCAGGACCCATGGTTTTCAGATTTGGGTAAATCTCCCATCATCTCATAAAATGATGGAGCCGCGATACCAAGAGGTGCCGTCTACAGAATCTCCTATTGTTGAGCAAGATGGCGTTTGGGCCCGCGTGATAGCGGGCGAATGCATGGGCATAACCTCGTCAATAGATACCAAGATTCCAATTACGCTTATTCATGTCAAAATGAAGCCTGAATCGCGTTTAGTGCAACAGTTACAAGCAGACTTGAATGGGATGATTTACGTATTTGGTGGAGGGATAAATTTGGAAAATGAAATCAAAGTCAAAAAGAGTCCAATCGCATTTGGAATAGGTGCAAAACAAGGACTCCAAGACGGCGAACTCGCTCTACTTTCAGAGGGGGAAGAAATTGTGATTGAATCCCAAGAGGGCGCGGAATTCCTGATTTTGGCGGGCCCAGAATTAAATGAACCAATTGAGCGATATGGTCCATTTGTGATGAACACGAAAGAGGAAATTCATCAGGCCTTTTTGGATTACCAAAATGGAACTCTGACGAGTTAATACATAGAACCCATAGTGAAGGATGTATTAAGTGCCTAGTTTTGATGTTGAGAGTTATGTTTAGTGCAATTAAGTCAACACCTGCTAAAATTTGCCTTGGCATAAGTGCGTTAGTCACTCTAGTCTATTCGCTGAACTTTATGCTCTGGGCCGACTGCTATGTTACCGGAGGAGAAGGGTGCTTTACTCTACTTTCGAATGATACCGTTGCTGAAATGGTCTCCTATGGAAATGGAGGGCCTGAAACGGCATTCAATGGAGCATTGATGTTTGGAATGTTCATTTCCACGGGGATAATCCTCAACGAAGGCGCCAAGGGTATGTGGAAAATCATGATACCTGGAATTATTGGATTTTCAGCAATGACTGCTGTAATCTGGCTGTATTGGGGCGATCTTGACTCATCCGATCTTCCAAAATATGTTACTCCAGTCACTACCGCAATTTACGCTGCTGGTTATTTCTTTTTGAAAGCCGAAGATGAAGTTGACGACGGTCTTTCAGACTTCAAGATGGGAGTGAATATTCAAGACAAGCCCGCTCTAGCAGCGCTTTCATTAATCACAATAATGGGCGTTTACTACTGCGTCAGGGCTATTCTCTTCCCAGAGGAAACTATCGAAGAATTCGGAATCGGTCAAGCGGATGCTGCTATGCTAGATGCTGGTCTTGGAGCCCCTTCTAAGGTAACAGTTGCAGTAGGCGGCTCACTTTTCCTAATCTACACGATGTGGACCGCCATGGTAATTTTGGATGGAGCAAAAGGTAAGTGGGCAATAATTCACCCAGGAATCTTCTTCCTGATTGCTAGCCTAATCAATAGCTATGTATCTTTAGTGGATAACGTAGGAGCCGAGGTTCACAGACCGGTATCCGACCAGCTAACTATGGATTGGCTCGCAGGTCCTCTTGCGCTTCTTTTGGTTCTATTCGCTTACTATAGATTAAGGGATGAAGGAATCGAAGAAGGAATGCTTTGGGATGGCGAACCAATGACTCCAAATCATTTCAACATAATGGTAATTACCTGGGGAATTGGACTTGGTCTAATGTTCACTGCTAACATTATGATGTAAGTCAATCAGAAAGCTTCCATTGCATATCATGATGGAGCCCGATTCCTTCGATTTCGAATAAATCCGAGATAATTACGAAGCCACACCTTTCGTACATTGGAACCGCTTTGATTCTGGCGTTACACCATATGCCTGAGCCTTGACTTCTGGCGAAGTCTTGCAATCCTTTGACTATCTTAGATCCAACCCCTTTGTTCCGGTGCTTAGGTCTAACCGCCATTCCCCTAATTCGGAAGTTGCAACCTTCTCTTCTATCCACCTGAAGAGTCGAGCATCCAATTAGTTCCCCATTTTCATAAGCACACAAGAAGGTTGTTCTAGGGTCTTCATCGATTCCCGGATAGTGCTCAGTTCCTCTCGGTAAACCTTCCCTAAGGACATCAAATCTCAAGTCTAGATGGGCTTTGTCTACTGAATCCTCCCAAATCAACCCGTCCTTCATGGATTTGCCAATGGGGGTTCATGAATGACCTTTCTGTTTAGTCGATTTGAAGCCCTGATGCCCTTTGGCAGTAACGTGGGAAGCGACACGAGTGCTAACGGAACCGCTCCCGCAATAATCGGTTCGTTATTACTGCTTAACACCATGATTTTGGGTATTTCTTTTCCTGGCCCATGGGATTCAGAATCCTTCACCTTAGGAATAATTGGTATGACAGGTCTAGGGTTTTGGTACGTCTCTTGGTATCGATTCACCTTCAATCGAAAAGGCCTGATTCCTTGGTTAGACAACTGGGATAATCCTGAACAGTCATCAAAACAAGTTCTTGCAGTAGGTGTATTCACAATCGTTCTCTCCTGGGCAGCAGGAAATCCTCTGCAGGAATATCTACCAGATCCAACAGGTTTGGTATTGCTACTAATTGGTCTATTGATTTCGCTATCTGGTATCTATTCAATGCTAGCTTTAGGGCCACTGGCAGACTCAATTGCCGATGAATAGCCGACTATCGTTGACCTGGCTTCCAAAATTGCAAGGGTAACGGCTCTTTCCCGCTCATCGCTCTGAATGCTAAATGATCTGCACGTTCATTCCAACGATGCCCACGATGTGCCCTGACGTGTTCACCAGATAATTCCCGCAAAATGGAGACCTCATCCCACAGTGCGCGTACGTGTGAAGCCAAATCACGATTTTTCTTTGCCCTCCATTGCCCATTTGCAATATTGAGGGCATACTGTGAATCGGCGCGAATGACTACCGAACTTCTGCCACCTTGTTGTAATAACCAGACTAAGGCTCCCGCAATAGCGCTCAATTCTGCAGTATTGTTTGAACCGATTTCTGCACCAATGAAAGCATCCGACCCCTCGTCTGTAATCACTTGACCGGAACCTTCGGTTACGATTTCACCCCGACCTCTTCCGAGACCTGTATCGCCTTCCACGACACAAAATCCCCAGCCGGCGGGTGTATCAGCAGTAACATTACGATTCTCTTCACAAGAGCCATCCACGTAGATGTGGAGGGCTGCAACCACGATATTCACTCACCAATCAGTTCGCTGTACGCCGCCGCGTCGAGAAGGCTATCAAGCTCTCCAGCATCACTGATTGTCATCTTCCAAATCCATCCATCGCCATAGGGGTCCTGATTGATTTGTTCAGGGGCATCTTCGAGACTTTCATTGGCTTCAGTGATATCTCCTGCAATCGGTGCGTAGATTTCGCTAACCGATTTTACAGATTCTACACTGCCACAAGATTCCATAGCCCCAACCGACATTCCAACTTCTGGTAATTCTACCCAAACAACATCAGTCAACGCATCTTGGGCGAAATCCGTTACTCCGATTATCGCCTGGTCTCCTTCTACTCGAATCCACTCATGCTCGGGCGTATATCTCAATTCAGCGGGCACTTCGCTCATGTTATCGAGCCGGCGAGACTGAGGCGAAGGGTCAAGGTTTCGATTCGGAATCCAGACTTATTGAATGAAAAATTTTCATTCTTCCTCTGCGTATTGCTCTTCGAGATTCTTTTTCTCAAGCTCGGCCCAACGAGAACCAAGACCTTCATCACTGGCCTCGAATCTCTCTTCTTCTAGCCTATCTCGCATTACCGATTCCGACTCTCTACTAAACCAACGATCTAGTACCCCGTCGCCGTAATCTTGGTTTGCTGAAAGTCGTAAAATCCCAAGGCCAATCAAGCACAGTAGTACGATTCCTGGTAATACCATGGCAATCTCACTAGTACTGTTACAAGCATCACCTTCACATCCAATTAACTCAATTCGTCCCTCAGCGAGTGCTAGGGCTGTAAGGAACGCTGCAGGTATTGCGATACCAATTAACACCCGTTGAAGCCGGGCCGCGGGGGAATCCATCTGACACTCTGAGAGGCCCAAAGGGGATGAATGACTCGCTCAATCAGTAGGTTTCTCTAACTAATTTATGAATCTTGTACGGAAGCAGAGCCCGATTAACTGGAGTCACTTCCAATATCCGTGAATCGTCTCTCCTTCGAATATCTTGCAGAAGCGGATGGCGGCTCTTCTTGTGAAGAGTCAGAATCGTAGGCATATCTTCCTCCAATGCTTTCCTAACAATTTCGACAAATTCTTCGCTTTCGACGGAAAACTTCCCTATTTCATCAATTATCAATATTTCACATTCTTCCATTGTCCGTTGAATAGCCGCAACACCGATTTCATCGAGTGCTTCTGGATTTATTCCGTAACCTAGAATTCTTGTCCTGGAGTCAATTTCACGATGTGCCATGACAGCAGAATCCCCCGTTACGAGATCCACACATTCGAATCCAACACGTTGACCATCTTCCATTATGGTTTGAGTTTTCATCCCGCCAACAACGGGTTTTGCATTCGGATCTTCATTGCGGGCTCTCTTCTCCTGTTTACGCTCTTCAATGAGCATACTGACAACTTTCTCCAAAACGGCTGACTTACCAGAACGCGGAAGTCCGGTTATGCCGATTTTAGGATGAATTCCCATATTATCACCTGTGACCCTAATGCTAAACGCGACGGTACGCCCTGCGTACGTAATGCAGCCGTAATAATCAATTTGGTCAATACGCTTCATTTACTCCGCCAAACGGAAAACAATTTCCGGACTCAAGCCGGAGGCTTTCCGCTAAACTGCCACAAATCGAAAATCAGACAACGTAAGAAAACCCAATCAAGCATCTAACGTGCTTCAATTCTGGTCATACTAACTGGTGGTGGGAACGGTAGATTCTCGATTTCGTAATTGTTGACGTTGTTATTGGCCGCCCAAGCTCTTGACCATAGATCTAGGGTATTGGAATTCAGATGTTCTGCTAACCACATCAAACCTTGCTCCAGAGTTCCATACTCTTCTGCTAGACTATCTTGTACAGCCTCCGGTAATTCAAGGAAGTTTACGGAGTTACCAAGAACACAATCAGGTGGAACAACGACCCAGCGAAGTCTCCTATCTTGCTGTGCATTGACAATTGCTTGACAAGCGATGCGACTAATTCCTCTTGCATCGATAGGCCCTTTCCACATTGCCTGAGAACGCTCTAACGCTTCTTTGGGTATGGATGATGTGTAACCAGGATGATTAATCGATACATTACCATTCTCTAGGTTGAAATGAATACCTCGAATGAATGGCGTTCCACGCGATCTCGGCTTCCAATCTCGGATATCTTCCGACCAAGTGGTTTGGTCAATTTCTCCAACACGTACACGAATGGGGTCCCCACTTGGATTCAGCCAGTTGTGGTCTTCGGATAACCGAGGCAAATCTGCTAGTTGCGAAATTGCGGTTAACACCTTACGTCTTTCGTGTTCTTTGCGAGGCATTCTAGGTACTGCCCAATTTGTATCAGTCCAATTAGCCCATATCGAGCGCTCAAGTTCCAATTTTGGTGACTTTGGGGCGAGCCCTACAGATGGGAGAACGTCAGACGACTCAAGCGGACCCCAACTGGTTAGTTTTGTAGTCTCGCCGCCAACAGAAATTCCAATCACCAAAACACCCTGTGATACACCGGGGAAAACCCTCTGACTCTCAGGGAATGACCAAGCGGTATCCCAATCATTTCTCTCGACCATTAATCGGCGAAGCGGGATACTGCTCTTCTCGCGTAATAATGAGTCTGGAACGATCATTCGGACACGACCGCTTTCCTCAACAAGTTGTAGAGAGCGTTCCAGGAACAATCGATACAAGTTAACATTGCCAAGAAGTGTACTGAATCTTAGGCGACCATCCGGTTCTGTAATACTGCGCAATTCGCGAGAGAGTTCCTTACGCAGATGACTTCCTTCAGGATGGCCTCGAAAACGGTCTTTGATTCGTAGCCATGGAGGATTGCAGATTAGTAGTCGAGGGCTCTCGTCCCACGGCCAAGCTCCTCGCAGCGCATCACCCTCTTGCACGCTGATTTCTAGCATTTTTTCGGCTTGTTTTCTACCGATTCTAGACTCATCGCCATCTCCGTCCAATTCGATGAGGTCGGACTTTGCAAGTACCAAGAGCAACCTCCTGCGAGTACAGCGAACTGCTATATCTGAAACATCCAAAAGTTGCATTTTCGATAGTAGGCGAATCGTATCCTCCTTCTTGGTTGCTGCTGGCATGCCATCGATTCGTTCGGAGTGAACCTTCAGGACACGCTCGGGAAACAACCCTGCACCGACTGCAGGGTCTGCAAATGGTAGTGGTATTCCAGAGGCGGTCTTCCTGCCTGATTTAACAGCCTCATCAACATCGTTTTGATCATCTTTCGAATTTGCTTCATTCATCTTCTCAGCGAAAGCATGGAATCCAGGAGGCAGAGCCGCGAGTGAGATTCCAGTGGGCATCGGATTCTCGGCATCAGCGCCACGCTCGCCTAATTCATCAGCCAACATTGCATCGGCAAATCGTGCAGGTGTAGCGTATGCTCCGCGCGGGGAACGACCATCAATTTCGGCATCGTATCGAGCCAGCATATGATCAAGTACAGCGCCTGGATTAGAGAGAAGTCCAGCAGGCAGAGTCGGCCAGTCGTTAGGCATAGTTGCAGCAATTGGAATATTATGCCGAATTGCATCTTCCCAAGCATCTAGCCAACAGTCAAGCTGTTCAATCCTATTCTCGCACGACCTGTCGAGTCGCGCATACCATCCCGAAGCGTCGCTAACCATGGCACCGACGCGCCTCCCCACATGGGTCTCTACTTTGAATGGAACGGTTGCTCTCAACCTCACTCGAGACGATTTTTCAGGTGTTCAAACTGAAAAAATCCTGCTCAATTTCAATAATTTCGCGGTGTTGAAGCAAATGAGCGATGGCTTCATCGACTTCATCGACAGAAATCCCCATAGGCTGTAATCCGTCAATAATATCGTCGAAATGTAAAGGACTAGAATCTTCCAAAGAAGCGACCTCGATTGTTCCAAGGATATGTTCCGCAACTATCGCTAACAAAGGGTCATCCTCAACACCCATAATTCCGCCAGAAACTACCGGTTCATCATTCTCTAACGGGTCTTCATTAGATTCTTTTGAGGTAGCCGTTTCGTCGAACACATCGAAGAGATTTTTCTGATGGGGGTCCCTCAACAAATCTGGTCCAGCAACTTGTCGTTGCCTCTTCAATTTCTTTACCAAGGTCTCGATTCGATGAAGTCGCTGCTCGAGTCTCAATCTCTCCCGTCCTAGATGAGCCTCGACCAATTCTAATTCCTCGTCAGCACGTTCCTCGAGCCAGCCCGACAAATCCCAAGTTGGATCGATTCTCAGCATTGTGTCCCAAAGTCGAACTAAGGAATCTGGTAATGCATTAACATCAATGCGAGGAGATTCACTGCCCTCCTCTCCGCTACGGTCCATGTCTCCTATGTTTGCGGTGACCGTCTATCAAATATCGCCTTGAAAGCCCTCGAAGATTTGATAATTTGGCAGAAGGAATAGATGGGTTGTATTGATGAATGATGAGCAAGTGCCCCAGTTTCATGACAGGCTACCGTCTAACCGTGTTGGCAGGCGACGGAACCGGTCCAGAAGTCATTGCTGAGGCACTCAGAGTAATCGAGGTGTTCCAACAAAATAGCCCAATTTCATTCGAAATCACAGAAATTCCATGTGGTGGCCAATATTATCTTGAAACTGGTGAGGAGTGGCCTGAAGGTTCATTCGAACACTGTAGAGACAATTCCGACGCGATTTTGCTAGGAGCAATAGGTTGGCCTGACGCTAGACTCCCAAATGGCGATATGGCGGGCGGCCAAGTCATACTTGGACTTAGGAGCGGACTCAAACTATACGCTAATGTCCGTCCAATCAAACTCTATCCTGGCGTACAACACAAGGTACACGGAGTACACCAACAAGTCTGGCAGCCAGATATGGTTGACATGGTAATGATTCGAGAGAATACCGAAGGGCTCTATCACTCTCTTCTTCGTAGAATGGAACAGAAGGCTAAGGGAGAGAAGGATGAGCCAATTGTAATCGAAGGGTTCCCTGGGCTTGAGGGAGAAGTAGAATGGGATCCAAGACCGATATCTCGCAAAGGAAGTGAACGAGTCATCAAATTTGCATTTGATTTAGCGCGACATCGCCAAAGAAAAATGGGAGTGCCCCAATCAGTAACTTGCGTTGACAAGTCTAACGTAACACGTGGATGTAGATTATTCAGAGGTATTTTCAAAGAGATTTCAGACCAAAATCCCGACATTGAAACCGATGCAGCATACATTGATGCTTTCACAATGTGGCTAATGAGGGATCCAGAGGATTTGGATGTCGTAGTCCTTCCAAACATGTTTGGCGATATCGCTACCGACCTAGCAAGTGTCTTACAGGGAGGACTTGGTATGGCCGCTAGTGCGAACCTAGGTCCTAAGCACATGATGTTTGAGCCAGTACACGGCTCAGCCCCAAAGTACACTGGAAAGAATGTAGTAAATCCAATTGCTACTCTTCAATCGGTGCAGATGATGTTTGAGGCTCTAGCTTACAGAAAGAAGGATGATAATTTGGATATGTGCGCCGATATCCTCCAGCAAGCAATCCAGCAACATTTCGACGAAGGCGGAGTGGTCACCTATGATTTGGGTGGTGATGCTAGTACTTCTGAGGTAGGGCAAGCGATTGCTGATCGTTGTGAAGAAATGCTCCGAGAGAGATTTGCAACGTCTGATTGAGCACAAGACTCAGATTTGCTCTGATGCCTGAGCCATTATTGCAAGCGCATCTCGCAGGGCTTGGCCATTATCCCACTGCGAGACTTGAGTTTTTTCACTTAGAGCGATACAGAGTTCTGCCATGGCTCGGCTTACTTCGTCGACAATGGTAACATGTGCCATCCTAGCAGTTCGTGAAAGCGGATTTAGGTCGATGACCAAAACTTGCTTTCCGAGGCCAACTAAGGCTTCACATCTATCTCCATCTTCCAGAGGAACAAGAACAGCATCTGCTGCCTCAATCCCTCGAGAACTACAGATGGCCCTAGGTCCTTCAAGACCCTCGATTCGACCATCTGCATCCGCACCAAGAATCTCTGTGGAATTTACAGAATCGGACCACTGCGAACTACCCCAACCAGAGGGCGGAAGCTCGTTGGCGACCTTTTGACGTATTTCTTCAAGTGCCGAGATTAGCTTTTGCATTCTTTCTGGAGTTCGATAGTAGATATTTACTTCAACAGGGCAACCAATTATCGCAGCCGCGCGAATTGCCTGCTCTCCAGCGAGCACGGTTGTATTTCCATTTAGAGAAATAACCGCTCTCTCAGCATTGAGAAGTCGGGCGGCCACTTCACGAATAGCCTGCGAGGCAGACTCACTAGTTTTCTCTCCAAGTAGATAATCGAAAGCCTCACCTCTTCCATGAGCAATCATGGCAGATTGAGCAAGTAAGCCTTCAGCGGCAGCCTCAGTCAGTTTAGCCCGAGCAAGCAACGAAGCCTTCCTTGGATGGGAGTCTGGTATTTCACCCATTCAATCACTTCCAACGATCTTCATCGACAGGTCAAGTGGTGACACACCACGGTTTAGAGCACTGGTTGAGACTAGGTCTACTCCTGAATCAATCCATTGTTCCAGGTCTTCGTGAACAACTCCACCAGAGCCTTCGAGAACACACCATGCACGAAGGTTTTCTTGCATCAGAATCTGATGAACATCAGCACAACCCTTTGGACCCATATTGTCTAGTAATAGGACGATTTTCTCACAACCACTACGTTCCACCTGTAGTGAATCCCATGCTTTGATTGCAGCGATTGCTTGCCTTGAATCTCTAACTTCAATCACTGTGAACTCTGCATCAGATTCCATGTCTATCAACGATACAGCAGCGGCTACTGCAACATCTTCCTCATCGATTCCGGGAGCCAAGGCAACCAAGTCATTTTCTTTAATCATCAGTGCATCAGCACGAGATAATCTGTGAGTTAATCCACCGCCGACATGTACGGCCCATTTGTCAAGAAGTCCCCAATCGGTCTTTCTGGTACAGGCAACCCCCATGCTTCCTGCTTGAGAAACCCAAGAAGCAGTATTTGTTGCAATACCGGACATCCTACCTAGTATGTTGAGCATGGTTCGTTCGCATCGTAGAACTTGAACAGCAGGTCCAGAAATATCTAGAACTTGATCACCGGATTCTACCTCATCGCCTTCGATGATATCCCATGTCACAGTACAATCCGGAAAATGCTCTACTACGAGCCTATCGACCACACTTATTCCGGCAATAATGCCATTGCCTTTGGCCCTGATTCTTCCAACCACGATGTCCTCAGAGCTGTCTCCTCCGCCATGTTCGTCAGCGACCATGGCGCTAATCCATCTATCCATCGAATCGTGGAATAACGCCGTAGGCTCGGCTTTTGCAAGAAGCCAAGAGCGGTCGTGAGGGAGGCTGTTCACGGTAGGATGGGATAGTTGCTCCGCCTTCAATTGTTGGAATCGAATTTTGCCTCAGCAGAAGCGAGTGCTGCCAACAAAGAATCCACCTGTTCTCGAACTTCTCTCAAGTCATTACCTTTGACAAGAATGCGGAGTCCTGCTTGTTCACCGTCACATTCTGTGACTAGTTCGATATCAGCCGAATCATGACCTTCAATTGCAGAAAGTAGGGTTTCTGCTTTGGCTAAATCACCTACCCATACCATCTCCGTCTCGACTTCGACCATGGTAACCGCAGCCCGCATTCATCTATCGCTACTACGGTCTACGCAACTCAAACTCCAGAGAATAATTGCATTCGATTATACCAACTGAAGGCTTCGGGGTGAGCCTCTAGAATATCGAAGCCTTCCAAGCCTTGCATTGAGCGAAGAATACCATAATTTGCAAAATCAGCGCCATTAGGGTTTTCTCCTCCAAAGAAATCTCCCTTGAATCCACTACTCATAGTATCTAGTTGGGTTTTGAGATTCTCTCGTGGCGGCTGTTCGAATAATTTGGCACGAGAACGTCCAACCATTTTCATCACAAATCCACCCAGATACTTGTTGACAAGTTTATCTTTTCTGGAAAAGTTCTCGATACTATTGACATATTCTAGGGCACGGAATGAGCTTCCAAAAGTCCGGTAAATTACAGCAACAATGGATTTACCGAGTACCTTGTTACTGAACTCCATCCAACGATCTTGTTCAGGATCATGTCCTGCACGTGGGAATAGATTTCCACTATTGGAATCGATATAGTGGAGAATATCATTCGATTCATCCATTGCGTTCCCATCAACGTCTACGTAAACAGGAACTTGATTCCAATCTCCCCACTTTAGTTCAGCCTTCTTCATCGGCTCAACTTCGACATCAGCATAGGGAATCCCACGGCTACCCAATAGAGCGCGAATCTTGAAACAAAAAGGACAGGATTGGAAGGAGTAAATTGTCGGCAACCCATCAACAACTTGCTCTGGGTATAACCTAGTGCCTTTCTCATCGGCTTCGACAACCGCCTCTATGTCGGACTCTGTAGGTGTCATCGGCGCTGCGAAAAGGCCTCCTTTCTCAATGCTACGGCGATATCGACCTCAATTTACTCGTTAAATTACACACCTTTTTGTTAGATATTCAGTTCGCCGAAAACCCATATATGGAAGGATGGCCGGATAGTCATGGTTGCGTTGTTCACCTCGGAATCTGTTTCGGCAGGACATCCCGACAAATTGTGCGATGCAATATCCGATGCAATCGTCGACGCATGCCTGCAAATTGACCCAAAAGCGCGTGTTGCAGTTGAAACTCTAGTCAAAGGAAAGCGTGACCATGCACTGATAGTACTAGCAGGCGAAGTAACTCTTGACGGAGACGCCCCAAAATACGAAGCAATAGCGCGTGAAACCGCTATACGTATCGGCTATGATAGCCACGCCATCGGTATGGACGCCAGTAGTGAAGAGCTATGTTTGATTCATGTCAACATCACAACTCAATCGGAAAATATTGCCCAAGGAGTTGATGGAGATTCTTTGGATGATGTCGGCGCAGGCGACCAAGGAATGATGTTCGGATATGCCTGCACAGAGACCGAGGCAGAAAAGGAACTTAGCGGCAGATATTTCCCACTTCCTGCCGCTCTTTCTCAGCGTATATGCCGCCGCCTGGACATGATTGTTGCTAGTGGCGAAATCGAATGGATTCGCCCAGATGGGAAAAGTCAGGTAACGGTGGAATATGACGACAATGGGAATCCTCTGAGAGTACATACCGTAGTAGTAGCAGTTCAGCACGATGATGCTCTGAAAGATCGCTTTGATGGAGACATCGAAGCTGAGCAATCCTACATTCGTGAAATCATCAAGAAAGAAGTGGTAGAGCATGCAATTCCTGATTATTGGCTGAAAGAGGGTTATATTTTGCACGTCAATGGAACTGGACGATTCGCAGATCCAGGAGGGCCTTACGCAGACGCAGGAATCACTGGCCGGAAAATCGTTGTAGATACCTATGGAGGAATGGCTAGACACGGAGGAGGAGCGTTTTCTGGCAAGGACCCAACAAAGGTTGACCGTTCAGCAACTTACTACACTAGATGGGCGGCAAAGCATGTTGTCGCTGCAGGTTTAGCAACTCGTTGTGAAATCCAAGTTGCCTATGTTATTGGAGTAGCTTCTCCAGTAAGTCTACGAGTCGAGACATTTGGAACTGGTGTCATCAGCGAAGAGGAACTAACCGAAAAGGTATCTCGGGTATTCGATTTTCGACCGGCTGCAATCTCTCGCGATCTGAAGTTGCACCGTCCGTTATACTCAGCAACTTCCGCTGGCGGTCACTTCGGACGACCGCCAACAGATGACGGGCACTTCGAATGGGAAAGATTAGATCAATCTCGGCTAGATGCCCTCAAGTCTTGACCGATGCACACATCAATGCAGGGCAAACCGCGAAAGCATGGCGCGAGAGCTAATCCGCATCGAAGATGTGCATCGCGCATTCGGTCCTGTGAAGGTTCTTGATAGTGTTAATTTGAGAATTGACGAAGGCGATAGAATAGGTATTGTAGGTCATAATGGAGCAGGAAAAACCACCTTATTGCGAACAATATCTAACCAAGATCAGGACATTGGAGATATCTCATTTTCTCCGGGTCTTCGTCTTGCCTTTTTGACTCAAATTAGAGATATAGATGAAGGGGCTACACTCGAAGAAGAACTCAATCGAAAAGGCCGACAATTCCAGGAATTGGAGGAAGAGATTGCATCTCTTGAAGCTAAAATGGCCGAGCCATCTTTCTACGATGGAGACTGGCAACCAGACATAGATCGCTATCAGGAACTTCAGTCAATGATGGCTCGTAGCGGCGGGACTAATGTTGCTAGCCATGCGCAAGAAATTCTCCGGGCATTAGACCTCGCCCACCACTCCCTAGAGGTTCCTTTGGCTAATTTGTCTGGAGGAGAACGCGCTAAGGTGGCCTTAGCAAGGCAATTGGTGGGTTTGTCTGAAATAGATGTCTTCTTCCTAGACGAGCCAACAAATCATCTCGATTTGACTACTCTTGATTGGCTCGAAGAATTCCTAATCACCTTCCAAGGTGCGCTATTGTTAGTAAGTCACGATCGATATTTCCTCGACCGAGTTTGCAACGCAATCGTCGAGATACAAGATACTCGAGCCAAGGGGTACCATGGCAATTACACCTCATTTTTGCAACAAAAGGAACTTTTCTTACAGACTCTCGCTGATCGAATCAAGAAAACAGATGCCGAAGTCAAGCGATTAACAGGCGCATTACAGTCAATGAAGCGAGCCAATAAGTACGACAAATCAATCTCTCAAAAGCGATTTTTATTGGCTAGAGCACAAGGTGAACTACGCTGGCTGAAGTCTCTAAAGCCTCGCCAGCGTAGAGGATTGAATTTCCGCCTCGAATCGACTGAAAAGAGCAGTTTAGAAGTTCTTGATTTCCATGATGCCACATTGACATTTGAAGGACTCAATCGCCCGATAATCAAGGGCCTAGAAGTAGGCGTTTCCAGAGGTCAGAAAATAGGTATTGTCGGCCCTAACGGAGCAGGAAAAACCACGATATTGCGGATTATTCAAGGAGAACTTGAACTCGACTCCGGTAGTATCGATGTAAAGCCCGGTGTTCAGATCGGCTATTTCCATCAAGACCACCGATCACTAAATTTCGACTTAACTCCGGTAGACCAGATTAGAGCCCTCAAACCAAGGATGGATTATGGAGATATTCGGGCCCTACTTGGCCGCTTCCAATTTACCAGTGAAATGGTGGAAACTAAGTTAGAAAAATTAAGTGGAGGGGAGAGGGCCCGAA
>Ga0310343_10000757_pt1 | contig 15791 bp, 13 predicted proteins | sample HC15DNA2025_MG_FD_203519 | JGI IMG/M metagenome (GOLD analysis project Ga0310343, IMG submission 203519) | Marine microbial communities from station ALOHA, North Pacific Subtropical Gyre - HC15-DNA-20-25_MG | ecosystem: Environmental > Aquatic > Marine > Oceanic | place: Pacific Ocean: North... | reverse complement strand
TGAGTATTGGCACAGCGAAGCCAACGATTGAAGAGCAACGGAGCGTGCGACATCACCTCATCGACATCGTTGAGCCCTCTGATGAATTCACGGTTGCGATCTTCCAACATCATCTTGAACAGGCGTTGAGTTCAATCGCAAGGGAGTCTCGTTGTGGTCTACTGGTCGGCGGTACCGGTCTGTATCATCGCGCCGCAATCGATGGTCTTGATTTGGCGGGGTCGTGGCCAGAGATTAGGCAGCGACTCGAAGCCGAAGCAGATGCGGAGGGCACACCCTCGTTACATCGGCTCTTGGTCAAGCTTGACCCGGTCGCAGCGAGCCGGATGGAACCGACGAACACTCGTCGAGTGGTGAGGGCGCTTGAAGTCATCGAAGGTTCAGGAGAGTTGTTCTCATCATTCGGTGGTGGTCTTGACGAGTATCCAGACAGCGAAGTCCACCAAGTTGGTCTTCGCTGGCCTCGCAAGGTGCTCGCAACGCGAATTGAGCAACGAGTCCATCGCATGATGGCCGATGGTTTTCTTCAAGAGGTTGAGCAAGTGCTCACTCTGGAACCGTCCCGAACCGCGCGACAAGCCCTTGGTTATCGGGAACTTATCGACTACCTAGAGGGACGATGCTCCCTCGATGAAGCAATCGGCGCAACGGTGACGCGAACCCGTCAGTTCGCAGTGAAGCAGGAACGCTGGTTTCGAAGAGATCCCCGAATCGAATGGATTGATATTGAGAGCGATCCTGTCGTCGAGGTCGCTCCATCTATCAGGAAGTATCTGCCGTAGTGTTGAGGGCGTAATGGATATCAGGCTCACCCACCATCATGGCCTCGGTAACGAGTTCCTTGTCGTCGACACTCGTCAGGTCGTTGATGGTGTCGCGCTCGAACAGTTGTCGATCGATTGGGTGTCGGCGGCAATTTCATGGTGTAACTCGAGCAGCGGTCGAGGCGCAGATGGGCTGTTGCTGCTCGGCGGCTTGGGGCCGAACATGACGATGCGACTTATCAATGCCGACGGTTCACCTGCAGAGATGAGCGGGAACGGAATTCGATGCCTCGTGCAAGCCGGATTCATGGCAGAGAATGCTGAGTTTCCCGCAGTGAATGTCGCAACCGATGCAGGTCCTCGTGCCGTGCACCTCGTCGAGTTACTCGACGACTACTCGGTCATGCTTTCGGTCTCGATGGGGTTGGTCTTGCCTCTCGACGAGCCCGAGCACTGGGAGAGACTCGAATGCCATCCCGATCGTCCAGTGCGACATCTATCGCTCGGTAATCCCCATTCGGTTGTCGGGGTTGACGACGTCGATGCTGTCGATCTGCGCAATCTTGGCGAACGGGTACCTCACATCAATCTTGAAATTGTGTCTCCAGGACCTGAGCCTGACGCGATCACGATGAGGGTTCACGAACGTGGTGTTGGCTTGACTCAGGCCTGTGGCACCGGTGCATGCGCAGCGGCAGAGGCGGCGCTCACGTGGGGGCTTGTGGCGCAGAGTGCCGACGCTGTCACCGTCCATATGCCGGGTGGCGATGCGGTCGTGCAGGTCAACAGTGACACTACCGAGGCAATTCTCACCGGGCCTGCGGTGTTCACTGGAGAAGTGATGGTGACTTTGTGAGCAACCCGTATGGGGAGGCGCTCGGGTCGACGCTGATCGACCGCACATTCCGGGAAAAAATTGTGCTCGTCGGCGTTACATTGCCTGGTTCCACTGAGGATGACACCGAGGCCGGTCTCAGCGAACTTGAATTGCTAGTCGATACCGCAGGAGCCGACGTCGTGGGACGGATGACGCAGCGACGCACGGCCCCCGATCACACGTGGTTTATCGGTCAAGGTAAGGCTCGAGAATTGAAGATGCTGTGCCTCGCAGTTGATGCCGACACCGTGGTCTTCGATAACGAACTTCACCCCGCTCAACAATTTCAACTTGAGAAATTGCTCGGCCGAACGGCGATCGATCGCACGGCTGTCATCCTCGACATTTTCGGTCAGAATGCCCGGACCCCAGAAGGTAAGGCGCAGGTAGAACTCGCTCTCATGCGATATCGATTGCCGCGTCTTCGCCGAGGAAAGGGAGCCAAACTTTCACAGCAGCGCGGTGGTGTTGGTGCACGTTTCGGTGGTGGTGAGACCAAATTAGAAACCGACCGTCGGCAGATCAATCGTCGAATTCGAGCACTTGAGACCGAATTACGGCAGCTCGCTGAGACCCGTTCACTACAGCGGAAACGTCGTGATCGAAGCGGTCTCGCCGAGGTCACGATCGTTGGCTATACCAATGCAGGTAAGTCCACCTTGCTGAATCGTCTCACCGACGCAGGGGTACTCGCACAAGATCGACTTTTCGCAACCCTTGACCCGACCACTCGCCGTTTGTCGCTGCCGGGTGGTGAGCCAGTGCTGCTTACTGACACCGTCGGATTTGTACGCCGCCTTCCGCACGGTCTTATCGAGGCCTTTAAGGGCACGCTCGAAACTGCGGTAACCGCTGATCTTCTCGTTCACGTAGTCGACTCATCTGCATCCGACCCAGATGGACAGATCACCGCAGTCCGTGAGGTGCTGTCTGAAATTTCAGCCGATGATGTTCCGGAATTCATCGTCTTCAACAAGTCGGACCTTGCGCGAGACGTCGCAGATGATCTGCTTGCCGATTATCCGGGGTCGGTTGCGGTGAGCGCAGCGACCGGTGAGGGCATCGACCGCATGTTGGCAACGCTCGGTGATCGTTTGCGGTCTCTCGACACGGTGGTTGAACTGCTCGTGCCGTGGGATCGTGGGGATGTTATTGCATCAATTCATCGCGAAGGTCAGGTTGTGTCGACGGTTGAAGGCGAACATGGAATGACCATTCGTGCCCGTCTTTCTGACGCATCTGCGGGTCGGTTAGACGAGTGGCTGGTGTCGAAATCGCCGGAGGCCGCAAGCAACACTGCAAGTGAAGCTGCCGTCAGGCAAGATGATTCAATGCCTCGCAGTCGACGAAGGGACGAGGGTTCAAATGACTGAACCGTTTGTCCCACCTCCATATCCGTATGATCGGCTCGACCGCTTAGGGCCGCTCGCTGACCACCACGATGGTGGCGTTGTTGACCTTTCGATTGGCACGCCTTTTGATCGGCCGCCTGCATCGGTCATTAACGCGTTCGGCTCGTCGGGGGCCGAGCGCGGGTACCCGGCATCTATTGGTTCGGCGCCACTTCGTGAGGCGATATCAGCTTGGATCGATAGGCGATTCTCGATCGACGTTGCCACTTCATCGATAGCGGCATGCATCGGCACCAAGGAGTTTGTTGGGACGCTGCCCCAATGGATGCGGCTTCGAGATCCAACCCGTGACACGGTGCTGTATCCAGCGATTTCGTACCCGACGTATGCAATGGGAGCGACACTCGCAGGGTGTCGGGCTATTCCCATCGCAGTTGATGCCTCTGGCAATCTGCAGTTGGATTCAATTGATCCTCACGACATTGAGAGAGCCCTCCTGTTATGGGTGAACTCGCCGTCAAATCCAAGCGGACAGCTCGACGACTTAGACGCAGCGGCGATCTGGGGGCGAACGCATGGCGTCCCAGTGTTTTCTGACGAGTGTTATGTCGAGTTCACCTGGGATGGTCATCGCCGAACTATTCTCGAGAACGGTCTCGATGGGGTCGTTGCCGTGCACTCGCTGTCAAAGCGTTCAAATCTTGCCGGAGCGAGGGTGGGCTTTTACGCAGGTGATCCAGATCTCGTTGGGTACCTCAGCGAGGTGCGCAAACATGTCGGCATGATGGTGCCTGGGCCGGCGCAGTCTGCGGCGATTGCTGCGCTGGGAGATGACGCTCACGTCGAGTCGCAGCGAGAGCGCTATCGCGAGCGATTGACCTTGATGGCCAATGTGCTGTCGGAATGGGCGAAGTGTGATGTGCCGATGCCGCAGGGCGGTTTCTATTTGTGGATACCAGTTGGCGATGCGTGGGCTTTCGTTGAACGGTTGATGACCGACGGGGGAGCACTTGTGAGCCCTGGAGAGTTTTATGGCGAGGCCGGTTCGCAATTTGTAAGGGTTGCAGTGGTCCAACCATCTGAGCGCATACAGCTTGTTGCTGATCGTCTCTCGAGATCTGTGTCGTGAACGAAACTGGGGCATCTCAAGCACCTCGTCGCGGCATTCTGCTGATGTTTGTGGCGGGAGTGTTACTTGCTTTCGGGGTCTTTTCGGTGCTGCTCGCAAGTCGTCAGGCAAGCGATGTCGATGTTGCGGCGGCGCGCGTGGTGAGCGGATGTGAATCGGTCGTCGAGTTGCCAACGATCGGTCGATATCTCGTGAGCGTTGAGAACTCCGGGCGCTCGTTGTCGGCGGAGCAGGCCTGCCGAGAAATTCCAGCAGGCTTGCGATCTGGTGAACTCGAATCGGTTCGGATGCTGTCGCCGACAGGTTCAAGGGCGGAAATTCCGGTTGCGGCGACGACAAGCCGGATTGTTGCGGGCGGTCAGCGGGCGTCGCTGGGCGTAGTGGAGGTCGATGTCGCAGGGGAGTATGAGATTGAGGTCGTGGGCACCGGAGATGTGGTTGTCACGATTGGTGCTGACCCTTCAGGGGTGCGAACCCGAGGTTGGTGGTGGGGAATTGGCTGCCTCATTGCGGCGGTGGCATGTCTCCTTGTGGTCCGCCCACGTTCTCGTCAGCGTGGTGTTGCTACTGAAACCAACCAATGGTCGGCGCCTCTCGCAAAAGATCGTTTGGGGTGAGGCTGGACTTAGAGACGTCGCATCACGGTGACGACACGCCCAAAAATTGACACGTCGTCGGCTGGAAATTCCATTTCGCTCATCGTCGAATTAGCTGGGATGAGCACGACGTTCGAGCCCCGCTGTTCGTAGGTCTTCACGGTGGCTTCATCGCCGGGTATTCCAGCGACAACGATGTCACCGTTGTTGGCAGAGGTTTGCTGCATGGCGATGATGAAGTCGCCGTCGAGAATGCCGAGATCGATCATTGAATCGCCGCGCACGCGAAGCATGAACAGCTCGCCATCGCCTGCGAAGTCGAGCGGTATCGGGTGCACCTCTTCAACGTTCTCTTGCGCAAGCACATCGGTGCCGGCTGCGACGTCACCGATAAGGGGGACGTGGCGCATGGGTCGGCGTTCCATTGCAACTCCGGAGGATGGGTCCCACGTGACTTCGATCGCCCGAGGTTTGGTGGGGTCTCGGCGTAAATACCCCAAGCGGGTGAGGGTATTGAGGTGGGTGTGAACGGTTGACGGTGACGTCAGGCCGACCGCGTCGCCAATTTCTCTTACCGAGGGCGGGTAGCCATGGTCTTGAATCTGAGCCTCGATGAACTCGAGGATCTGCCGCTGGCGAGCTGTCATGCCTTTTCCAGTCATGGCTACATCGTACAGGCGTTCGATCACGTAGTCAAACACCTGTTCGTCGAACAAATGTTTGCTTTGGGGGTTGACACGAACAAATGTTCGTATACACTGTGTTCGAACAGGTGTTCGCTATGAGCGTCATATGAACACTGTGTTGACACACGAACTTGCTGTCACACCCTTTCCTTACGGTGTGGTGTATGGAGAGTTCGACTGTTTCGAGGAGATACGACATGAGCACATACGCAGTTCCAGCATCTGATCTCACGGTTCGCCGACACACCGCCCAGATGGCGCTACCGGTTCGGCGGCCGACAGCAGCGACGTACCGCCGCCGCCGCCTCGTTGTTGGTGGAATCCTTGCGTTCATGACGGTTTCCGCTGGGCTCGCAGTGAACGAGGTGCTGGCCGGCGCAAGCGGTGTGACCGCCTCCGCCGCAGTCGCCGGTGCAGCACCCGTTCGCTTAACCGTTACCGCCCAGCCAGGCGACACGTTGTGGGCCATTGCGAGAGCTCATCACGGCAATATCGACCTCGACCGATACTTAGATCGGCTCATCACATTGAACGGCGGCCCATCGATTCAGGTCGGCCAGGCAGTCGTCCTTCCCTGACGAGCACTTGAATGCCTCTTCCCCTGGTTGGTGGCTATCCACCGAATGCCCTGGTATCGATTTCGTGTCCTCCAGACAAGATCCTGAGAGCCCGACACATTTGGCCATTTGCCCCACATCGGTGACGGCTTACGACTACTGTGTGGGCGTGCGTTGCCCAACTTGCAACACCGATGACACACGGGTCGCTGATTCGCGTATGGCCGAAAATGGCTCGTCGATTCGGCGTCGACGTCATTGCAGTGGCTGCGGGCATCGCTTCACAACGTTTGAACGAATTGAGGAAGTGCCTCTGACCGTTGTGAAGTCATGCGGTCGTCAAGAATCGTTTGACCGATCAAAGGTTGAAAGCGGAATCGCTGCAGCTGCAAAGGGAAGAAATATCGACGACGATGTCATCGCCACGATGGCGAGCGACATTGAAGAGGCAGTCAGGGTGTCTGGCTCGGTCATCCCCGCTACTCAAATAGGTTTTGCAGTGCTCGAGCAACTCCGGGTGGTCGATGAGGTTGCGTACCTTCGCTTTGCATCGGTGTACAAAGAGTTTGATGGAGCGGCAGATTTCCACCGCGAAATCGAACTCCTCACGAAGCAGCCTCAGACCGCCGAAGCCATCTCGTAAAGAGAAAGTCACCGTCGGTGACGGCATGCTGCAGTCTGAACCGGTAGGCGTGCTCATCCGTTGACTCAATCATTCGTTGACCGGCGCCCCCAATGAGTTGAGGTGAGACCGTGAGGTTGATCGCATCGATGAGGTCGAGTTGATGCAGAGAAGCGTTCAACGTTGGGCCTCCCTCGAGCTGAACAAAACCGTCGTGCGGCACCAGAGCTTGGAGTTGATCGATTGCATCAACGAGGTCAACAGATGTCTCGCCTGCTCGTATCGACCGAATTTCATCGGGGAGTGTGGCTGACCGATGAGTGATCACCACGGCTTGACCAGACTGAAATAGCGGACTACCCCAGTCGAGTGAGCCTGAGTTCGTGACGACGGCAACGGTGAGTTCGGGGCTGACGGGAGTTCCATATCCTTCGCTTTGAACCGTGCCGGCAGCGACAAGCACACAGCCAGAAGCAACTCGAAGAGTGGAGAGCACCTTTCGGTCAGCGGTGTTTGAAAGCCCACCCGAAAGTCCGTTAAGAGAGATTGACCCGTCAAGCGACGCAACCATGCAGAGCTCGATCGGAGCGCGCCCGTTGCTCAATCTTTGCCGAGGGTGCTCGTACAACTTCGCAACGTGTTCATCGGTGAGAGAGGTCATCGCATCGGACACGTCTCCAGCATGGCATCCGATTGAGCGAAGAGACCGGTCATCCCCACACTGTCCCCAAAAGTTTTTACGTCATCCACAGGATTTCTTAGTTGTCCACTTTCGTTCCACAGGGCTCCGTATTTAAGGTGAGTTCAGTTCGCAGTACCGGTGCGCGGAGGACTACGTCGGGGGGTCATGAGGTTCTCTGATCTGGGGTGAAAATCCCTGAACCTGCGCACCGGTACTGAGTTCAACATCGGTGAACGGGTCCAGATTTTTCGACTTTCTTCGAGCGGTCGTTGACAAGGGCCTAACTACAATGGTGTAATTGCAGACCGCCTTCAACACAACCAGTTGTGTCAGCGGTGAATTGAAAAGTCAGTGTTACCCAAGATCTTGTGTTTGGAAATCAGGGTCGATTTCCAGCCAATGGGGAGAAGTCCACATCGCAGACATGGCGGTAGTTCTATCTCCAAAGTCAACGGGTGGGCGGAAATGGTTAAGGAAACGCAAGGAGTAGAACATGACATTGGCACCAGAGAACACCACCGAACTCGCAGCCCCTGATGGCACTATTGGCATTTCTCGATTGTTTACTTCCCCGGGAGTAAACCCCTACGACGAAGTGGTGTGGGAGCGCCGCGACGCACGCATCACCAACTGGAAAGATGGCAGCGTTGCCTTCGAGCAACTCGATGTTGAGTTCCCAGCAACATGGTCGGTTAACGCAACGAACATCGTTGCGCAGAAGTACTTCAGAGGAACGCTCGGCACACCCGAACGCGAAACCTCGCTCCGTCAAGTCATCGAGCGAGTCGTTCGCACCATCACCACCTGGGGCCGAGAGGGTGGATACTTCGCAGATGATGCCGAAGAAGCTGCATTCGCTGACGAACTTCGCTACATCCTCGTCACGCAGCGGGCGGCGTTCAACAGCCCTGTGTGGTTCAACATCGGTGTCCCAGGGGTACGCCAGCAGGCGAGCGCATGTTTCATCTTGTCGGTTGACGACACGATGAACTCCATCCTCAACTGGTACCGAGAAGAGGGAGTCATTTTCAAAGGTGGCTCCGGCTCAGGTGTCAACCTGTCGAAGATTCGTTCTAGCGCCGAGCTGTTGGAAGGTGGCGGTACCGCCTCGGGCCCTGTGAGTTTCATGCGAGGCGCCGACGCATCTGCCGGAACAATTAAATCTGGTGGCAAAACCCGCCGTGCAGCCAAAATGGCAATCCTCAATGTCGAGCACCCCGACGTCGAAGAGTTCATCTGGTGCAAGGTCAAAGAAGAGCGTAAAGCACGCGTCCTTCGAGATGCCGGCTTCGACATGGACCTCGACGGTGCCGACTCGTTCTCGATCCAGTACCAAAACGCCAATAACTCAGTCCGTGTTTCCGACGAATTCATGCAGGCAGTTGTTGACGATGCCGACTGGAGCCTCGTAGGAGTGGTGACAGGTCAAGTCATCAAGACGATGAAAGCTCGCGATATGTGGCGTCAAATCGCAGAAGCTGCGTGGGAATGCGCTGACCCGGGTCTCCAGTTCGATACCACGATCAATCGTTGGCACACAGCAGCAACAACCGACCGCATTAATGGGTCGAACCCATGCTCGGAGTACATGCACATCGACAACTCAGCGTGCAACCTTGCATCGATCAATCTCTTGAAGTACCTCGATGCAGGTGGCACCTTCGATGTCGATGCCTACCGGCACACCGTCGAAGTGGTCTTCACCGCCCAAGAAATCCTCGTCGGGAGAGCTGATTACCCGACCGAACCAATCGCTGAGAACAGCCGTCGGTTCCGTCAGCTCGGTCTTGGCTACGCAAACCTCGGGGCACTGTTGATGGCTCTTGGCTACGCCTACGACTCACCAGAAGGTCGTGCATGGGCCGCCGCTCTCACCTCGCTCATGACCGGTCATGCATACGCTACAAGTGCTCGCACAGCAGCCCGTCTCGGAGCCTTTGAGGGTTATGCCGAGAATGCAGAGCACATGAACCGAGTGCTCGAAATGCATCGTGACGCAAGTTACGAAATTGAGATGACCGAGATAGTTCCAAACGATCTCGTCGCTGCAGGACAAGCCTCTTGGGAAGCAGCAGTGCGCGATGGAGCCCTCAACGGTGTTCGTAACTCTCAAGCATCAGTGCTCGCACCCACCGGCACGATCGGTCTCATGATGGACTGCGACACCACCGGCATCGAGCCAGACCTCGGACTCGTCAAGATGAAGAAACTGGTCGGTGGCGGAACGATGCAGATCGTCAACCAGACGATCCCACGAGCACTTTCTCGTCTCGGATACACGGCTCAGCAGGTCGACGACATCATTGCTTATATCGATGAGAACAAGTCGATTCTCGGTGCGCCACACCTCTCGGCTGACCATGTGGATGTGTTCGCCTGCTCAATGGGCGACAACACCATCCACTATGAAGGTCATGTTCGCATGATGGGCGCAGTCCAGCCGTTCCTGTCTGGAGCGATCTCGAAGACTGTCAACATGCCAGAGGAGGCATCGGTTGAAGACATCGAGGCGTTGCACCTTCTCTCATGGGAACTCGGCCTCAAGGCCGTTGCGATATACCGTGATAACTGCAAAGTTGCTCAGCCATTGTCAACAGCGAAGAAAGACGACGATTCTGCTGACGACGCAGTTACTGAAGCAGCATCGATTGCCGACAACGTCGTCGGGAACATCGATCAACGCCCTTTCCGTCAGAAGTTGCCTCGCACTCGCACCTCAAAGACGTTTGAGTTCCGTGTTGCTGATTGCAAGGGCTTCGCAACGGTTGGTGAGTATGCGCATGGCCAGCCAGGCGAGATCTTCCTCACTGTGTCGAAGCAAGGTTCAACACTTGCCGGCATCATGGACGCCTTCGCCAAGTCGGTCAGTTACGGCTTGCAGTACGGAGTTCCGTTGCGAGCGTACGTTGAGGCATTCACCAACATGAAGTTTGAACCAGCCGGTATGACCGATGATCCAGACGTTCGTTTCGCTGGTTCCATCATGGATTATCTCTTCCGTCGCCTCGCCCTCGAGTACATGTCATACGACGAGCGGGCCGAACTCGGTATCTTTACTGTTGCCGAACGCACGCAGCCAACGCTGCCAGGCGTGGAAGAAATGGCGGTTGAGTCATCAACCGGCTCCGAAATGGTCGCTGACCCCAAGTCGGTTCCATCAGTTGATGAATTGGTCGCAGGCCTCGAGGCAGGAGCGATTGCTCCAACCGTTGAGGACAACACACCAGCCCGGGGTATAAAAAAAAAATTGATTGATGCACCAATGTGCATGCAATGCGGGGTTCAAATGGCACGTGCGGGTTCGTGCCATGTATGCCCATCATGCGGCAACACCTCTGGTTGTAGCTAACAGTTCACGCCCCCCAATCATTTTTCACCCCTCTGCACGAGGCGTCGGATGGGGTGGCTATTCACATCATCACGTAATTTAGAATTATGGCTGCAACCGATGAACTCGCACACATTGATGGACTGATCGATGAATTGTTGGCGGAATGTCCACTGCCGGCAACACCAATGCCCGAGTTTCTCGGAGCCCAATTTGATCGAGGGCTTGCCTGGGTGCACTTTCCAACCGGCCACGGCGGTCTCGGGCTTTCACCCAAGCATCAAACCCATATCAACAGCCGTCTTTTTGCGGCCGGAGCGGCAAATCCGTTTTTCTTGAACCCAATGGGTTACGGCATGTGCGGCCCGACCGTCGTTGAGTGGGGGAGCGATGATCAACGCTCCCGTTACCTGCGGCCTCTTTTCACAGCGAATGAGATGTGGTGTCAGTTGTTCTCAGAACCAGGGGCAGGTTCAGATGTTGCAGGCTTGTCGATGACTGCGGTGCAAGACGGCGAAGAATGGATCTTGAACGGCCAAAAGGTATGGACCTCCCTCGCCCATATCGCGAAGTGGGGCCTCGTCATTGTTCGCACTGATCCCACTGCGGTGAAGCACAGCGGCATCACTGCTTTTGTTGTTGACATGCATGCTCCCGGAGTCGAGGTTCGCCCGTTGCGGCAGATGACTGGCGGTGCCGAATTCAACGAGGTGTACTTCACCGATGTGCGCGTGCCGGCCGCAGAGATACTTGGCAGCCCTGGTGAGGGGTGGCGGGTGAGTTTGACGACGCTCATGAATGAGAGAACCGCTATCGGCGGTTCGACACCGCCGCGTGGTGCCGGCCCGATCGCCCACGCGGTCGAATTGTTCAACGAGCTTGACGATGCGCAGCAACCCTTCTACCGCAATCGTTTGATGGAGCTGTGGTGTGAGGCCGAAGCAATACGCCTCAATAACCTCCGTGCTGCAGCAAACCGCAGGATGGGCAGCCCGGGTCCTGAAGGCTCAATCGGCAAAATGGCGGGCGCCGAGCACAATAAACGGGTGTACGAGTTCTGCATGGACCTGTTAGGCCCTCGAGGTCTGCTGTATGACGACTACGCCTCTGGTGGCGAGGGTTCTGGCCTTGATTCGATCTCTCGGGTTGCGTTTTTACGGAGTCGAGCGAACACGATCGAAGGTGGTACCGCTGAGATCATGCGAAATATTCTCGGTGAACGAGTCCTTGGCCTTCCTGGTGACGTGCGTGTCGATCGCGATCGACCTTGGAAAGACGTACCCCGCAGTTGATCTAGGGTGAGCCTCCAGCACAACTGCTGAGCACATTTGTCGATGCACAATCGCTTCAACAACTCATTGCGGTGGCGTTGCTCTCGGTGTTGTCGGTTGGTGCCCTCATCGGCTCGTTCTTCGCTTGTCCCGTTACGCGGGTCCGAAGCGGCTCTGCAAAACGGCAGTTCCTGGCGGGTCGTGGGCCCATGGTGCGCCTTCACCCCATGTGTCGGCAAAGACGAGGTTCGACAGGGGTCTGCGCCGTACAGGGCCGTGTGATCCGGCTGGAACCCCGAGGGTGATGGCTGCGGCGAGTGCGACCTCTTCGGGAATCTCAAGGTAGGAGCGGAGTTCTTCTTCGACGAATCCTTGAAACCCGGTGAGGACCCCTCCGTAGCCGAGTGCCCGAGCGGCGAGCAACAGGTTTTGGCATGCCGGGTACACCGACGCGCCTTCGGTTGGCGACGGTTCGCGGTAGCGGATCAGGCAGGCAAGAACGAGCACCGGCGCATCAGCGAAATGATCAACGTAATGCTGCATTGTCCGTGCCATCCGGGCTTTCGGTGAATCGCCTTCGATGCCCGAACCCTGGTCGTATCCGTCATCAGATCGCTTCTCATTCCACAGCGATTGGGCCCCTTGGGCGATGAGTTGCTTGACGTGTTGCGATCGCTCGCTATCGGTAAACACCATGAATCTGAACGGCTGACGGTTCGAACCAGAGGGCGCTCTCGTCGCGGCAAATAGCATTTTGTTGAGATCTGCTTCGGGAATCGGCTCGTTGGTGTAGCGGCGAATCGCCCGTGTGGTTGCGAGTCCGTCGAGAAGTGAGAGGTCTGTCACGACCTCATCGTTACTTGCCACGATGAGTCTGTGTCGAATCGGATGGGCTCGGTGTTGAGTTCGCGCAATTTGCGTGGAACGCTATGGGGGTGGCGCAACGTTCAGAAAATCTCCGACGTCTCGATGGCGGTGACTTTGACGTAGTCGTCATTGGTGGAGGCATCAACGGTGCAGTCTCTGCTGCTGCGCTCGCGGGCCGTGGTGCTTCGGTGGCGCTCGTCGATCGAGGTGACTTCGGAGCGTTCACCTCCCAAGAGTCTTCCAACTTGGTCTGGGGTGGCTTTAAGTATCTTGAAAACTACGAACTTGGCCTCGTCTACGGGCTGTGCCGATCGCGAAACGAATTGATGAAGTCATATCCTGGCAACGTTCGTGAGATCGGGTTCCTTGCCACCCTTGACAAAACTGCGCCATACCGGCCGTGGTTTGCGGGCGTCGGCGCAACTGCGTATTGGGCGATTGGAAGGTTCTTCACCAAACCTCCGAAAGTGTTTTCTCGGCGTCGGTTGGCACAGACCGAACCCGCAATCTCAACCACAACTGCGAGGGGCGCGGTTCAGTATCAGGACGCCTATCTCATCGACAACGATTCACGCTTCGTCTTCTCTTTCATTCGCTCGGCCTTCGAAGCCGGAGCGGTGACGACAAATTATGTTGAGCTTGTTCATGCTGAACGGCGTAGCGATCGGTGGCACGTGGCTTTGCGTGATGTCGTCACTGGTGATGAGATGAACGCTTCGGCGAAAACGCTGGTGAATGCAACTGGCCCGTTCGTCGATGCGCTCAATGAATCATGGGGAACGACGAGCACGCATCGCATCGTGTACTCAAAGGGAATTCATCTTGTTGTGCCTCGGCTCACGACGACCGATCATGACCGCGTCCTTGCGTTTTTCGATGACAGTCAGAGGTTGTTTTACGTGATTCCAATGGGGCGCAGGTCGGTCGTTGGCACGACAGACACTCGTGTAGACGATCCTCATACTGTCGTAACGGAGGAAGATCGGAACTTCCTGCTCGAACAAATCAACGCCCGAATGAATCTTGAGAAGCCTTTGGAGGCCTCAGATGTCATTGCGGAGCGCAGTGGTGTGCGTCCGCTCGTGGTGAAAGTCGAAGGCGAAGGATCTGACGACTGGCGATCAAAAGAGTGGACCTCGCTTAGTCGCCGTCACGAAGTCGAGTGCGACGCGCAACGGTCAGTGGTCACCGTATTTGGTGGGAAACTTACCGATTGTCTCAACGTGGGAGCGGAAGTCGCCTCTGAAATTGAGTCGTTGGGTGTGGCTCTTGAGGCCGATCGACGAAACTGGTATGGGGAGCCCGATTCCGCAAGCAGGTCAGAGTTCTTCCGTCAGGCGCACCTCATGCATCTCGATGAAATGCGGTCGAAGCCTGATACCGAGTCGCTGTCGGTTCGACTGTGGCGTCGCTACGGCCGGCGAGCATTCGACATGCTCGAACACATTCGCGATGACCCCTCGATGGCAACAGATGTCATGGAGTCGGCTGATTACCTGCGAGTTGAGCTTCATAATGCCGCTGATCACGAGATGATCGTGAAACTTGACGACTTCATGCGCCGTCGTTCAAAGATCGACCTTGTCGTCGCAGATGGCGAGTTTGTGGGCTCTGATGGACTTGCTGAAATTTCGCAGTTGCTCTTCGGTGACGACGGTGAACGAAAGCTTGACGAGTTTTATCGAGAGCGGGCAGCTGCCGTCACTGATCGATAAGGCCGGTGCCGCCGCTTCGCCAAGGTCGGCGTCACAGTGAAATTACTCCAGTGCAAGCCGGCGGAGATGGCGGGTCTAGGTTCGACGTGTGCCATCAGCGAAGTTCCGAATCTTATTCACGCTGTTTGCCGTTGGTTTTGGAGCGAATGTTGCAACGCCGCTCTTCCTCATTTACGAAGATCGCCTTGGGTTAAGCACGTGGACCCTCACAGCGTTGTTCGCAATTTACCCAATCGGTCTTGCTCCTGCGCTTGTCTTTTCAGGGCCCGCATCTGATGTTCTCGGGCGACGAGTGGTGATTGTTCCAGGGGTGGTGCTGTCTGGAGTTGCAAGCCTCGTGATGCTGTTCGGAGGTAGCACGGTGAGCATGTTGTATTTGGGAAGGTTCCTACTCGGTGTCGTCTCAGGGATCGTGTTTGTTGTTGGAAGCGCTTGGACTCAGGAGGTCGGAAGCAGTAACCCGATGTTGACAACTCGGCAGATCGCAGCTGTGATGTTCGCAAGTTTCGGTGCGGGACCGCTTATTGCAGGAGTAGCTGGGCAGTGGAGTTCAGCGCCATTGGTGATTCCTTACCTGATCCACCTGGTGCTGGTCATGTTGGGGATGTCGCTGATCAGGGGAGCTCCAGAAACCGTGACACGCAACTCAATGAGGAAAATCCGACCAAATCTCGGTATGCCGAGAGGAACCGGACGCGATTTTTCGTTGGTGATTGCGCCGACCGCATTCGGCGTCTTTGGTATGCCATCCCTCGTGTTTGGCCTATTCCCAGTGTTACTGAAGCCAGCAATGCCCGGAATCGCAGTGTTGATCTCAGGCGTGCTCGGGTTCGTGGTGACGTGGTCGACTTTCCCTGCCCAAACACTCGTTGGCCGTATCGGCCCTTACCGAGGGGCTCCGCTCGCCCTCGCATGTGGAGCGACAGGAACCACCCTCGGGGCCATCGCATTTGCGACCGATACATGGGGGTTGGTCTTTGCCTCAGCGGTATTGATGGGGTCTGCATCAGGTTTCGCAATGACGTCAGGGCTGCGTTTCGTTGACATCATTTGTCTCCCTGAAGACAGGGGAGCCCTTACCGGGTCGTTTTATGCGGCGGCGTATGTGGGCATGATGAACCCACTTCTCGTGAGCACCGTGAACAAGGCGGTTGACTCATTCGTACTAATTCTTGCAGGTATCGCGGTCGTGACGGCGCTCGGGAGTTGTTGGCTCTTCGGGGCCGGCGCGCGACTACGTCAGCGGCACGGGGCGTTGAGTTCTTCGTAAATGATCTGAGGCCTGTCTGTCTGTCAGACACCGACAGACATCGAGATAGTGAACCGACTCAGTCGACCATCCAGG
>Ga0310343_10000752_pt1 | contig 15861 bp, 15 predicted proteins | sample HC15DNA2025_MG_FD_203519 | JGI IMG/M metagenome (GOLD analysis project Ga0310343, IMG submission 203519) | Marine microbial communities from station ALOHA, North Pacific Subtropical Gyre - HC15-DNA-20-25_MG | ecosystem: Environmental > Aquatic > Marine > Oceanic | place: Pacific Ocean: North... | reverse complement strand
TGTTGTTGCTCTGATTGTAATCAGAGAAAAGGACACGAACCTTGGGAAGAGTGGTTTTTGAAACAAGAGTATTTTTCAGAAGAGAAGTACCATAAAATTAGAGAATGGATGCAACCAGATCCACCAACAGACCTATTCAAATATCGTCCCAGAAGGAATAACGCTACTTGAATAAATAAACCAGCAGTACATACTGCGTACATCGGTAAATACCGTATATAAATGGCAACTCCTTTTAAGTTAAAAAGGTCTGCAGTCACAGGCAAGCGTCCTGGTTTAGACGATATGCAGATCGGAGAACTAGCAATTAATTTTTATGATGGACATTTGTTCGCAGAGAGAGACACTGGTGGTGTCGGTATAGGAACAACTGTCACATTACTTACTCCTTGGGTAGAAAACTTTGGGGGTGGTTCAATTAACTATAATGGAATCGTTACTGCCACAACATATCACGGTAATCAAGTTATTGGAACTCCTGCAGGTGGATTTAAGTCAGGAGCGTTTACGATAAGCAATACAGACCATACAAAAGACTCAATCAACGAACTTAATTTTATATTAGGTAAGTTAGTCCCTCCTGCACCTGATACTTTAAATGGTTTAACTTTATCACTTACAGGAACAACAGGTACAAGATATTTGTGTCAGGGATTTACACCAACAAATAATACAGGTGGTGCAGCACCTAACGCAGGAAGTGGATACTTAAGAAATACAGACAGCACAATTACATCAAATATAATTCACGATGTTGGACCAGGTGATAATGGTACAGTAGTTGGAAATATTAATGGTTCAAGTGTAGGTAGTATAACATTTGATACAAACACAAATAATGGAACAGATGGTGGATTACAAGTTTCAGATAATAAAGATGCATCATTATCAACTAGAAATAGTGGCATAGATGCTGCATTCTATCAGGTATATGATGTAAGATTTTTAAATGCAACATCACCTGATGGTTATAATAAAGCACAAATTACTCACGGATCTGCAAACACGACAGAAGTTTTTTGGTATGAAGATCCAAGTACAGTTGGTGCACCTACAATTGCATTCAGTGGTGTAACAACTCCACCAACTTCTTCTCATGTTGTTGCATATTCATCTGGAGTTCCACATTATACAAATAATTCTGCAAATACATTTACATATGTTGCTACAGTTACAAATGCAACAGGTGATATGTACTTGTATAGTAACTATAAATTAATAAATTCTGATGGTGCAACAACAGGATTTAATAATTCTGGTCATAAGTATTTTAATGATATGCTTATAGGTGGTGTAAATGGTACACATCCACCAGCACAAAATTACGCAGTTGGTACAGGTGCTACAACATTAATATCAACTTATCCAAATAATATTCATAATACAATTACATCAAATCATTTCACTCGAATGGATGTTGTGACTCCTTATGGATCTGATAATAATAATCGAGTGAGTTTTTCAACACCAGTAAATATAATGGGAACGACAGCAACAACATCATCAATGGATGAGGATAATATATTAGTTTCATCACTTGGTACAGGTTCAGGAAATGCGATTCGTGTTGATGCAGGTGCAGGATCTGATACACCCTCTCCTGTTTCTACAACTTTTAATGCAAGTGCAACACCAGCAGTTTATGAATCAATTGTAAGAGGTGGAACATTAAGACATGATGTAACCAACTATACTTCATATCTACCTATTGGTCCTAATTTTTCATCTGGTAGAAGTGGTACACAATATTTCCAAGTTCTAATTACAAGAGGTGCTGTTTCTGAATTTAAAATAGTTGTCTCTGGAAATTATGCAGGTTGTTATGTCTGTCTTCCAGAAAACTCAACTTGGACAACGGGATTGAGTAATACAAATGGTTGGGCAGATATGTATAATGCATATTCTGGTGCAGGTAATCCCAATAATGCTGATAATGGATGTGCCTTTGGTACGGTGATGTCAGGGTCGGGTGGCACATTTACTTGTGTGTTTGGTGAAGAATCATCATCAAATGGTAACAACAAAATTTTGGTTCGATTTAAATTGACTTCTGGACAGTCAATTTCATCACTCAGTTTCACAGCATAGAGGTATAATTAAGTGGCAGTATCAGACCAACAAAAACTCGACTTTCTACTCAAGAAGATTGGATACACTAAAACCAAGACAGGTTCTGTTGTAGGAACTGGTGCGATAAGTGGTACACCAAAACAACCTTTTGCTGAAGCAATACCATCACCTCTCATTATTGCAAATGGTTCGTTATGGAATGAGAGTAGTTCGATATCTACAACACCGCCAGGTTCTGACACAGCACAAATAAAAGTATATCTTGCTGCAACATCTGGATTAAGGATGACAGCGGATAGCACAAGTTCAGGTCAACGTGCTTTTATTGCTTACTCAACTTATGGTAACTCATCATCTACAAGATTAACAAACTGGATTGATACTCAGTTTGGTTCTGCATATTTAATTAAAGTATATAAAGGAGATCCTAATTCTGGTGGTGTAGCATTATCAGCTGCTGGTTCAGGTGCAAATGATGGTTGGTTCTTTGATTATTCTGCTGGTGTTCTAAACTTTAACGACACAAATGTTCCTAGTGGTGTCACAGATACAAACATATACATTGTTGGTTACAGATATATTGGAAGCACTGGTGCTCCTACTCCAAGTAATGGTGGTAATTTTAATTTTACTGACTTAGTTCTTTCAAGAAATTTAAAAGTAGGTGGAATATCAACATTTACAGGTGATGCTAACTTTGGTGGAAATGTAAATATCGCTGGTGTTTTAACATATGAGGATGTTAAAAATGTAGATTCAGTAGGATTGGTCACTGCAAGAACTGGTATTCGTGTTACTGGTGGTGTAATTGAAGCACTGCCAGCAGAAAATAAGATACCATTCTTATATAATGCAATGACAGACTTACCAAATGCTGGTTCATATCATGGTATGTTTGCTCATGTTCATGCGACTGGTAGAGGTTATTTTGCACACGCAGGTAATTGGTTAGAGTTAGTTAATAAGGAAACGAATGGTAACGTAGGGACAGGAACTGAAACATATAATCTTGGTGCTCTAAATGTAAAAGATTTAGATGTAGACCAACATACAAACTTAGATAATGTTAGTATATCTGGTGTAACAACAACATCTGGTCTACTTGATGTAAACGGACTGATTGAAGCTTCAGCAGGTGAAAATAAGATACCATCATTATATGGTGCACTAACAAATTTACCATCTGCTGGAACATACCACGGTATGTTTGCACACGTTCATGCAACTGGTAGAGGTTATTTTGCACACGCAGGTAATTGGTTAGAGTTAGTTAATAAGGAAACGAATGGTAACGTAGGGACAGGAACAGAAACATTTAATATTGGAAGTTTAATATCTACAAATATTGATTTAAATGGAGATATAGATGTAGATGGACATACTAATCTTGATAATGTAAACATAGCTGGTGTTACAACCACTACAGGACTATTAGATATTGATGGTGGTGGTCGAGCAAATACATTTCAAGTTGAGGATTTAACATCAGGAAGAGTTGTTTATGCTGGAAGTGGTGGAGAACTTACAGATAGTAATAATTTACGTTTTGATGGTAGTAATCTTTTTGTAAGTGGTATCAATGTCGTTACATCTGGATCTGCATCCACATCTATTATTGGTGTTGATATAGTAACTCGTAATTTTAAAACAACTGGTATATCGACTTTTGAAGGTTCCGCACAATTTGATAGTACAATCAAAGTTGGTGGATCTACTGGAGTCAATGGTAATTATTTAAAATCAACTGGTAGTGGAGTTGCTTGGGACTCATTCCCATCACTAAGAACAAGACAAACATTTACTGCGTCTTCAGGACAAACAACATTTAATTTTGCATATACCGTTGGATTCCTTGACGTATATGTAAATGGTATTAAATTAACTGATAGTGAATTTACTGCTACAAACGGTGCTTCAACTGTTTTAGCAGTTGGATGTTTTGTTGGAGATATTGTTGAACTTGTTGCTTATAACACTGTATCTGCTGGTGGTGGTGCCTTTGGTATTGGTAATGTTGTAGAGGATTTATCACCTCAACTTGGAGGCAATTTAGATTTATTCAATAAAACAGTTGAAGGAACTGGTAGTGTTAATATGACAGGTGTTGTCACTGCAACAAAGTTTGTTGGTGATGGTTCAGGATTAACTGGTGTTACCGCATCTGGTTCAGGATTAATTGTTAAAGATAGTGGAACTCTTGTTGGTACAGCACAGACTATTGACTTTGGTGCTAATTTATCTTTATCACCAATCTCTGCAGGTATCGTAACTATAACTGCAGCCGCTGGTGGAGGTTCAACTACAAACGTAAGAACCAACACTTTAAATGTAATTGGTGTTTCAACTTTTGCAGGTATTACAACTGTAACTGGTACAACACTGTTTGCAAAACAAGCGAGTGTATCAGGTGTTGTATCTGCAACTACATTTATTGGAGCACTTACTGGAACTGCTTCACTCGCAAGTAATCTAACTGGCACACCTAGTATTGAAGTTACAGATTTAGATGTAGATGGTCATACAAATCTTGATAATGTAAGTGTGATTGGAGTTACAACTTTCTCAAGTGCGATTACGGTATCTGATATTCGTAATAATTCAATTAATTTAAGGAATGCAACTGGTGGTGCGACTTATGCAACTTTTTCTAATGGTGGTGCAGCAACTCTCAACTTTGATAATACACCGAGATTAGCAACAACAAACGCTGGTATTACTGTCACAGGTACAGTTTCTGCAACTTCATTTGCTGGTGATGGTTCACAATTAACTGGTATCTCAGGAATTAGCACTGCTGATGTAAGAACAAATACGTTAAATGTAATTGGTGTATCTACTCTTACAAATATCATTGTAGATGATTTTATAGATGTTGGTAATAATATTCAATTAGGTAATGCAGGTGTTATAACTGCTACTACATTTAATGGTGGTACATTTTTTGGAACTGGAGCAGACATCAATGGAGATATTGATGTTGATGGACACACAAACTTAGATAATGTTTCTATTTCTGGTTTTGTTACTGCAACAAAATATTTCGGTGATGGTTCAGGGTTAACAGGTGTTGTTGCATCTGGTACTGGTGTTGTTATAAAAGATGATGGTAGCACAGTTGGAACTGCAGGAACATTTGATTTTACATCCCCAATAAACGTAACACCTATATCTGCTGGTATTACGACAGTAGGTATTGATACAAATCAATTTAATGTTAATAATTTAGATGTATTAGGAATTTCAACATTTGCAGGAGCTATAACATTAGCAGAAAAAATAGTTCATCAAAATGATACAAATACATCAATCAATTTTCCTTCTCTTGATACAATTAGTTTTAATACAGGTGGCGGTACGAGACTGCAAGTAGGACCTGTAGGACAGATTGGTATTGCTGGTGCACAATATGGTAGTGCTGGTCAAGTATTGACAAGTCAGGGTGCAGGTACAATTGTTACTTGGGCAGATCCTCCAAGTAATATTGGTGTGACTACGAGTATTGCAAATGGATACACTCAAAATGCAGGATCTACAACCACATTAGATACCTACGGGTATGGAACAGATGATTTAGTTTTTGAATACACAATATTTGTCAAAATTGGAAGTGACTATCAATCACAAAAAGTATTAGCAATGCGAGATGGTACTACAATACATTCTACACAATTTGCAATAATGTTTAGTTCAAGTTTATTATTCCAAGCTGAAGCGATCAATTCAGGTAGTAATATACTATTAAGAATAACACCTGAAACTGGTGTATCAGGTGCAGCAAACTATCGTGTTAAACGTGAGGTTATGTAATGTACAAATATACTCTCGCTGTTACGAGTCCTGAGTATTGGGATACAATTCATAACGCACTAATAGTTGACTCGAATGAAGATGGTATTCCTGACCGTAAAGTAACTTGCTCTGATACAAAAGAACATAGTCCAACTCGTGGCACATATCTTTTAACTCACGAAGAAGCAGATGAAATTGCAAAACATCCTCAAGTAAAATGGATTGAATTATCACCAAAAGATCATCCCAACTCATATCCAGAACCTAGACCCGTAACTAAAAGATTTCGTAAGAACGTAAAAATATATCGTAATTTACCAACAACTTCTTTCTCAATATCTCCCACATCTGCAGAGGAAAATCGTACAAACTGGGCTGTGCGTAGAGTAGGATTACAAACTAATGGTGATGGTTGGCCAAATACTTTTGGTACACAGGTATCTCCAACTTTTAGTGACATTAAGTATAGTTTGACAGGTAAAAATGTTGATGTAGTAATTCAGGATTCAGGAGTTCTTCAGTATCATCCTGAATTTTTAGATGATGATGGTATATCAAGAGTTAGAGACATTATATTGGACGGTCCATATTATATTGATCCAAATTATTTTATATCAAATAGTTTGACATATACAAAACCTGATGGAAGAATTGGAATTACAACATCAGCAGCACATAATTGGTGGGAAAATTCAAGTAATCGTTCAGGTTCATTTTCTTCAGTTGGCACAATCTCAGTTCCTGATGCATATACAGTTGCAAATTCGTTAGGCATAGGTGGTACATCACATACAATGACAAGTTCACATGGAACAGGTTGTGCTGGTTTAGCTGCTGGTAAAAATTTTGGTCTTGCATTTGAATCTAATATATGGAATATGAGTATGGTTGCTTCACCAACACTCATGAGCACTGAAGCAAGTTATGATGCTTTGAAAATATTTCATCAACATAAACCAATTAATACTGCAACTGGTCGTAAAAATCCAACAGTTGTGAATGGAAGTTGGGGATACTATGGTGCTTTTAATTCAGGAACAACTGTAACTTACAAATTTAAGGGTAGCACTGGATCATTTACTGGTTACTCTATTACCGATACAGGTGCTCAAGCATACGCTTATGGTTTATCAGCTGGTAGTACATATAATAGAACATTTTCAACTTCTTCAAGGTCACATTCGATAGATGCTGCAGCTTCCGAGATGATTGACGCAGGAGTTATATTTGTAGTTGCTGCTGGAAATGATAATCAAAGATTAGGTGTGGGTGCTAATGATGTACAAAAGAATGATTATTTTACTAGTTTAGTTTCTGGTAATGATCATCGAGGAACAAGTTTATTTCCAAGTGGCACTCTGCCTATTGGAAGTCGTGATTATCTACATCCGCAGGGTGTTGGATTTAATACTTCAACTGACTTTCATCCAGTGATATGTGTGGGTGCAATGGATGATACAATAGAACAAAGTTATGCTGGATATGAACATGAATTGTATGCAGAAATGAAAGCATCATATTCAAATAATGGACCAGGAATTGATGTATGGGCTCCCGCTGATGAAACTCTTTCTGCAGGATTCAGAGCAGCAAATGGTGATCGATTAGGTAGTGAAACTAATTACGCAAGATACAATTCTAATTTTGTTGATCGATATTTTAATGGAACATCGGCAGCATCTCCAGTTGTTGCTGGTTCAGTCGCATTATTTTTAGAGTCTAAACCTGATGCAACTTCAGGAGACGTAAAGAAATTTTTAAATACACAGGGTTCAGTTGGTGTATCAACTGATAAGTATCTTGATCCCTTTCCTGTTGACGACAATCAATATTATTGGAGCACTAGTAGAAATTTAAGAGGTGCTCATAGAAATATTTTATTTGATCCAACTGCCTCTGATACAAGACCAATAATATCAGGGGTAAATATAACTGGTATATCATTTCAACAAACATAAATAATCAAAAAGTATAATGGCAGAGAAGGGTTTTGGTATAAAGGAGTTAAATCTAATTGGTGCATCTGGCACACCAACGATTGAAAGTCCTAATAATTTAAATTTGAATGCTGTCAATGTTGCGATTAGTACAAACGTAAGCATTGGTGGAACTCTTTCTGTGACTGGTGGTATTTCCATTGGTGGAACACTCACTTATGAAGATGTACAAAATGTAGATTCAATTGGTATTATAACAGCAAGAACTGGAGTTAAAGTTACAGGTGGTGAACTTGTTGTTGGTAATAATATAAAACTTGGTAACGCTGGTGTTATAACTGCGACACAATTCGTTGGCGACGGTTCACAATTAACAGGTGTATCTGGTGGTGGTGGCAGTGGTGTCACAGTTCAGGATGAGGGTTCTTCATTATCAACAACTGCTACTACATTGAACTTTGTAGGTGCTGGAGTTGTTGCAACTGGATCAGGAGCAACTAAAACTATTACTATTTCTGGCGGTGGTGGAGGTAGTGGTACACCAGCAGATGATGATATACAAGTTACATATACTGTAACTGGTTCAGGTGTTTATAATTTTACTGGAAATGGTGTTGATAGTTCAGTAAACTATCCCACTATTTACATGTATCGGGATACAAAGTATCGCTTTATTCACAATGCTGGAGGTCATCCAATCCAGTTAAGAACATCAAACGGAGGTTCAGCGTACACAGATGGTGTAACATATAGTGATACAAGTAATAATCGTACAACTCAAGGAAATAATTTAGATTTTACACCTCAACATGATGCACCATCAACTTTGTATTATCAATGTACAATTCATGGTTATATGATTGGGGAGATAAAGATTATTGATTTTCCTGTAGCAAAGGAAAGAGGTAATGTCTCTGGAACCACTGGATCACTTGCACAAAATGCTATTGGAAATATAACAATTACTGGTCACAAATCTTATCTTTTAATGAATGTTCAGTTGTCAGCAGCAGGGTGGTTTAGACTATATACTGATAGTGCATCAAGAACTGCTGACGCTAATCGAAGTGTTGGTGAAGATCCCGCTGCTGGTAGTGGAGTTATCGCAGAAGTAGTTACAACTGCATCTTCACTTACTCAAAAAGTTACACCATTTGTACCTGGTGGAAATATGGATAACCCAGTAAGTACGAATATGTATGTTGCGATTCAAAACTTATCGTCAACAACACAAACAATCACTGCAACCCTAACAATTCTTAAACTGGAGGATTAAGATTAAATGGCAATAACAACGTATAGACAAAGAGCAGTTGCTGGTTGGGCAAATACTACCCCAATCTATCAGTTAGAAGGTGCCTTTGCACAATTGGGTTGGCATGCTGGTTCTGTTTCAGGTATTGTAACTGGTATTAGTGGATATACTGGACAATCAGTAGTAGGCACATCAAATACTACATTTTATGATGCAAGACCGAAATCAGGTGGAACTAATATTGGAGTTGGAGATACTTGTAGTTTTAGTGTATATCGCAGTAATGGAAGTGTGTATCAGGTATTTGTAAATCGTGGAGGACACGGATACGCTGATGGTGATAATCTTGTTATTGATGGTGAGGCAATAGGTGGTGGTACTGATATGACTGTAACTGCTTTGGTTGATGAAACAACTTATGGATCAACAAGCACATTCTATGATAAGGATGTAACCAATGGATCTAATAATCCTTGGGGAGTTTTAAGGATGGAGATTGATAATACTAAAGTTTATGGTGATAGTTACTGGGGATTTCAAGTGAGTGGAACTAATTTATATTTTGCAAGTGGTACTTCATTCATGCCATATAATGATAATTCAACTTACAATAAAGGTCATTATTGGGGAAACTCTTGGAGAGGAGCACAATATCAAGAGTTAGCAAATCATAATCCTCAAGATAGCAATCTTCGATATCAAAATAGCACTATTAGTAGTCAAATTGAACAGGTTTATATGCAATTTGCAAGTTCAAGTAGTTATGTTCTTGAATTAAATATTTTTCAATCAGCACTTGATACTGATTTTGTGATATTTTCTTTCAGACAACCTGATTTACCGTCATCTTCTCTTGATGGAAATACATTCTGTACATTCTTCTTACATAAATTTACTCACTCACTGTTTAATTTTGATGAAATGTATCTAGGATCTATGACTTATATTGATCCTTCTTATCGATATATGACAGACGCATACTTTAATATGGAAACAACTTTTGGACAAAGTGTTACTTCTCAAGGTAACTGGTGTGGTAGATCTGCTTTGGCTGGTTGGCAAACAGGAAGTATTGAATATTATTGTGATCATCATGTCATCGATCAAGTTTCCGCAAGTACTTACAATAGAGAAATATCTAATTATTATAGAAGACATTATTATCGTAATAATGATAGCAATTCAACTTTTAGAGGTGATACTGGACAGCTTGATTATACAAATAAAAGTCCAGATTCTTTAAATCATAATGCAGTAATTAAAGGTCTTCCTTTAACATCACATTTTGTTCCTTGTCCATTCTATCTCCCTGATGATTTTGTATTAATTCAATTCGATAACGCACAACCAGGTCAAAATATTCAACAGTATGACACAGTAACTATTGATGCTGGTGAAGTATATACTGTAATTGATGGTGCTTATAATCAGACCAACAGGACTCGTGGAATACTTCTCTGTGCGAGGACAGTAGGATAATGGCAAATTACGCATATACAGTTTTAGGTATTACACAAACTGCATTAGTAGATGCAGTCGATGATTCAAAGTTCGGTCAAATACAAGCATTAACATTTACAGTTAATGCATCTAATTTATTAGTATCGATTGTGAATGCGTCTGCTTCTGATTTAGGTATTAATCAGAGCACTCGACCTGGTTTCTTAACAGGAAGAAGACCACAGATTGGTCAACTCTATCCAAGAGGAGTCTATAATAAATAACTAAAAATTATAATGGCAAAGAATAGAGAATTATCACAGTATGGGAGTTTAGTAAATGTCAACGACTCAACAGGTCAGGTTGGTATAGCAAATTCTGTTGGAATAAACACTACAACTCCACAAGGTAATTACGCATTATATGTTCAGGGAGATGCAAATATAACTGGTACGATAAATACTAATGGAGTTCCTGTCGCTGTGCAGGCAGATATCGTTGCATTGGCAATTGCTTTAGGATAATACACAATGGCAAATACCTTTAAATTAAAAACAAAAGCGAACGTGGGAATCACGACTCAGAATGTTTATGTTGTTCCAAGTGCAACTACAACTGTTGTGATTGGTATTACTCTTGCAAATGTTTCAGGTTCTGGTTGTCTTGTCGGTGTTGGTATAACACGACCATCAGCAGACGATGTAAAAGTTTTAAAAAATGTCCCCATACCTCAAGGATCTTCATTAGAATTTATGGGTGGGAACAAAGTAGTATTGGAAGCAGCGGATACGTTAACAGTTGATAGTGATTCAAATAATAGTGTAGATGTAACACTAACAATAATGGAGACGACATAAGATGGCAAATACCCGTATTACACAGGGTGTCATCAAACCCAATGAAGATTATGACGTAAGGCATATTAATGCAACAGGTATTATTACTGCTACTAATTTAAATCTAACTGGTGTTTTAACATATGAAGATGTAACAAACGTTGATTCAATCGGTGTTATAACTGCACGTAAAGGTATTGTTTCATCAGGAGTTGTAACTGCGTCTGCATTTCATGGTGATGGTTCACAACTTACTGGTATAGATGCAACTGCGTTAAAAGATACTGGTGGTAATGTTAAAATACAGGCACAAGATTCAGGAGCAGTTCATACTGGTATATCAACATTCGATACAATAAACGTTGGTTCAGGAGTTACAATTGAATCAAATGGACAAGCAACATTTACTGGTATTGTAACTTTTGGTTCAAGTTCAACAACAATAGATGGTGATGCTAATACAATTAAGGTAGGAACCGCACTTACATTAGGTCATACACAAGGTTTACAATTTCATACACAAAATCTACATTCTGCTGGATTTGAAATAAATCAGATTAATGCATCTGGTATAATTACTGCATCTGAATTTAGAGGTAGTGGTGCAAACCTATCTAATTTACCTGCTGGATTAGGAACAGCATTAAGTCAAGATCAAAGTAGTCCATTAAATAAATTTTATTATACAAATACAACTCTTGGAGTTGATTCAACTATAACTGTTGATCATCCAGCTTCTGCACAAGCAGCATATACACAATATGGTGAAATAAAAGTTAGTGATAGTGCTGATTTAATTATTGCAGAAGGAGATGATGTAATACCAGATGTTCTAGGATTAGCAGAGTTTGGAACAATAGGTGGTGGTCCTTCCGCTGGTAGAATGCGTGTTAATACAATAACAAATGCAGCAGCAAACGGTGCACCAACTGTTTCTAATGGAATTATAATTTCAGGAGTTACAACAACCTCTGAATTATTTGTAGGAAATAATATAAAATTAGAACCCATAAGTGGTGTTGTAACTGCAACTACTTTTGTGGGCAATTTGACTGGTAATCCAACTGGTAGTGGTGCAAACTTAACTAATATTCCTGCTGGACAATTGACTGGATCATTACCAGCAATCGATGGTTCAAATTTAACTGGTGTTGAAGGTGGTAAATTTAATGGCACTGCTGCTGGTATTCTAACAACATCAACTGTTGGTATTCAAACTGCTGATGTTACAAGTGCTAATTTAGTTGGTGCTGCGACTTCAATGGTTGGTTTATACATTGGTGATGGGCATATACTATTCAGTAATTACTTAAATAAAGCAGGTGGTTATTATATTACTACTGGATTAAATGCACTTAATGCAGGTCCAGTTACATTGGGTACACCAATGACACTTGACGGTACTTGGACAATCGTATAGGAGAACAACTATGGCAATGACATTTCACCCAGACGGAAGAATAGATGGATTTAATAGATCATCAATGCCAACTGGTTCAATGATAAATTTTGTATCATCTAAAAAACTTGGCACTCAATCTACAGATTCAACTACATTTATAGATATAACCGATTTATCCTGCACAATTACACCAACATCTAGTAGTAGTAAAATTTATATTGCAGGTTCAATGAATGTTAATAAAGAAAATTATACCGCAATATTCAGATTGATGAGGGATTCAACTGAGATAGCTTTACCTTCTGGTACTGGTGGTGTAAATCATATCATGACTGTTTACACAGCAAATAATAACGGAGCTTGGAGAGCTACATTTCAATGGGATGATACACCTGGTGATACAAATCCTCACACATATAAATTACAAATGAGAACTGATGGCGGTAGTGACCCAACAGTTCATATTGGTGGACACCACGATAATAGTTCTAGTTACAGCAGTCCTAGTTATATGACAGTCATGGAAATAGCAGGATAAATAAAAGAAAAATATTATGTCATCAGAATTACGAGTAGATAAAATAATGCCAGTCGATGGTATCGGAACTGATACATCAACTGCGAAGTATGGTGGTGGAATAATTCAAGTTGTTCAAAATTTTAGATCAGATACAAGTTCTTCAAGTGTTCAAGGTGGATTATTAAGTACCGAATTTCTCACTCAAGCGATTACACCCAAGTTTAATACAAGCAAAGTATTGGTCGAATTTAATATTATGGTTAGTTCAAATAGTACTATGAACAGACTTGGAGCTGTTCTTACCAAAAATGGATCACCTATTGGTGTTGCAGATAATACAGGAGATAATAAAACAGAGAATACTGTTTGTACTGTTGCCAACTTTACAAATGAACCATATAATCTTTGTGGTAAATTTCTTGACTCACCAGCCACTACAAGTTCAGTGACTTATGGTGTAAAAATTAGAACTGGTACTAGTAGTACTATTACAATATATTTTAATAGGCAGGGAACTGAATCTAATAATATTTACATTATGAGAGGTACTTCTGCTTTAACATTAATGGAGATATCAGCATAATGTCAGAATTAAGAACCAATAAAATATTACCAAGAGATGGTTTACCATCAGGTTCATTTGGTGGTGGAATCGTTCAGGTTAGATTCGCAGCACTTGATACAAACACCACTTTTTCAGCAAATACGGACGATTTTTTATCATTAAGCATAACACCAACCTCTGCAAGTAATAAAATACTACTTGATTTAAGAGTAAGATGCCAAGGTTTCTGGGCTACTAGTGAAGATTCATGGCATTTTTATGTAGCGAGAACAATTGGTGGCGGTCCAAAGATTTTTGTTAGTGGAAAAGGAAAGTTAGGTGCTGGGACTGCTGCGATGGATTTAGGTAGGTATGCCTTTGCAGTCACAACGCATTCCAATCCTGGTAAAAATTCTGGTGTCGCAGCTTACATTCCAGATCTTCCAAATACTACAAGTCAAATTACTTACACTGTTGGTGTTGTTGCTTGGGGTGGTGCTACTGGAACATTAAGAGTAAACAATAGAGACCATGAAAATGATGGTGTACAATTAGTAGCTTATGAATTATCAGCATAAATAATTAAAAAGTAATATGTCAAGAATTAGAACCAACATTATAACAAACAGAATGGCAAACGGAGCACCCGTTGTCTCAACTGGTTTGCGTGTTACAGGTGTTTGTACTGCGACATCTTTTAGTGGAACTTATTTTGGAGATGGTTCTAATTTATCAGGACTAGCAAGTCGAGAGATATATGGATTCACTGGAATTGGAAAAAGTTTATCATTGACTACTACAAATAGTGGTGTAGATAATATTGATAATGCAACATACGTTTCTTTTGAAGAAAGTTTTATCGGACCATCAGGTTTATCTTTCAGTATAAATACATCAGGTAATTTAATAATGACCGTATAATGGCGACAATAGATCTAGGTAAAATTAAATTTAACTGGCGAGAACAATATGATGCTTCAACCGCATATGTTCCTGATGACTGCGTATATTATGCAGATGGAGCTGTTACGTCAAGTTATATTTGTAAAACTGCCTCAACAGGTAATGCTCCTTCCTCTGGAGGAACTCTTCATGCCTCTTGGGATTATCTTGCGTTAGGACAGGCACCTATACCAACTACAACTCAAGGTGATATAGTTGTAAGAGGTGCAAGCACAAACGAAAGACTAGCAATTGGAACTGCAGGGCAAGCATTAAAAGTTAATTCAGCTGGAAATGGATTAGAATATGGACCAGGTGGTGGTGTACTTCAAACGAAACAGGCAATATTCACAGGAACACAACAAGTCGGTCAGGCATATACGGACATAACTAATTTATCTGTAACTATTACGGTTGGCACAACTGCTGGTGTTGCTAACAAAGTTCTTCTGCATGCAAGTATAGTTGGTAGTAACAATGCATACGGTGGATACAGATTTACTAGAACAACAAGTGGTTCTACTAGCACTGTTCCGTTTATAGGAGATGCAGCTAGTAATAGAGAACGAGTTTTTGGCTGGATGGAACACTATACATCTCATAGTCTTAGACATCAAGCAGGAGTTTATTTAGATAATCCAGGTGCAGGTACTCATACATATAAAGTACAAGCAGGATGTCCATATGATAGTAGTTATTGGTTACGTATTAATTATACCCACAATGATGATGACTACTCATACACTGGTAGGGGTGCATCAAGTCTTACAGTTCAGGAGGTATTACCATAATGTTAGATCATGAAGCGATATGGAAGGCTTATCCAAATATAGTAAATTCATCTGATGCTTTTGTTAACTATGGTCTTGATAAAGATGGAAATAAAGTTTCAATAGCACAAACTGCTGTTGATGCTGCAAGAGTAGAATTAGATAAGTTAAAATATAAAAGAGACAGGTCAAAAAATCCCGTTCTTAAATTTCCTAATACTTATCCAACTTTGGCAGATCAATTAGATCAACTTTATCACGACATTGATGCTGGAAAGTTCGGTGCTGATGCAAAAACTGGTAGTTGGTTTGTGGGAATCTCAAGCGTTAAAGCAGCACATCCAAAACCCTGATAT